>JAEEGF011830756.1_pt1 | contig 57868 bp, 54 predicted proteins | sample 9134171 | NCBI WGS metagenome assembly JAEEGF01 (sample SAMN16246542, study PRJNA631951) | gut metagenome | biome: gut microbiome; feature: rumen; material: AP-attached | host: Bos | place: Iran: Karaj | collected 2018-10 | reverse complement strand
GCCATCGATACCGATGGTAGCCACGACTGTCGCAGTTCCTGCGAATCTCACGGCTCACCGTGCCTGTACTGACTCCAATCACTTCCCCTATTTCCCTCAGGCTCATCGGTGTCTGCAGCAACGCCTCAATCGTATATCGCTGCTCCCTTGTCAAATGCTTGTATCCCATCCTCTGTCGCTTTTCTGGTTATGACAGTAAAGTTATACTATCAGGCTTCAAAGCGTTGCACTTCGGAATAGAATCCAGCCGCCCATCTCCACAAAAAACGCTGGCTGATGCCAGCTTTTTTGTTCCGATGTCGCTGCCGCTATATCTGGGGGGCGTTCCCCCCAGGCCCCCTGCGTCGCTACGCTCCGGCGTGCAGTGGCATCAGCCAGCATTTTTTGTTCCGATGCCGCTGAGGGTACATGCGATGGACCTTCAGCAGCATTCAGGGGCTATTTTGACGCTGAAGGTACATCCGTTGGACCTTCGGCAGCACTCTGGGAGACAGGCTGACCGGAATCCAATACGGCGGCGAGGGTGGGGAGGAGCTGTTCGTCGGCGGGGAGCCAGCGGACGGAGCGGAGGTCCGCGGCGCCGAGCCAGCGCGCGGATTCGTGTTCGAGCAGATGCAGGGCGTCGGAAGCAAGGCTGCACCAGAAGCAGTGGAGGGTCAGGTGGAAGGCCGGGTAGTCCCACTCTATGGTCCGGAGCAGCGGGCCCACGCAGATATCGGCCTCCAACTCCTCGCGGATCTCGCGCACCAGCGCGGCCTGTGGGGTCTCGCCGGGCTCCATTTTGCCGCCCGGGAACTCCCACCAGTCCTTCCAGTCGCCGTAGCCGCGCTGCGTCGCGAAGATGCGCTCCCCGCGCCGGATCACGGCGGCAACTACTTCGATGCCCTTTCTGCTTTCCATGGCTGCAAAGATACGCATTAATCCATCCGCCGGGCGATTTATTTTGCTAAATTTGCGTCCGCAAACAGAAACGACTGCAGACCATGAATATCACCCTCGAAAATAAACCCCTGCCGGTCCTGCTGATCACCGGCTACCTCGGAAGCGGCAAGACCACGCTCCTGAACCGCATCCTCACCAACCGCCGCGGCATCAAGTTCGCCGTGATCGTCAACGACCTCGGCGAGGTCAACATCGACGCCGACCTGATCGAGAAGGGAGGCGTCGTGGGACAGACCGACGACAGCCTCGTGGCCCTGCAGAACGGCTGCATCTGCTGTACGCTCAAGATGGACCTCGTGGCCCAGTTGGAGGAGATTGCCAGGATGAAGCGCTTCGACTACATCGCCATCGAGGCCAGCGGCATCTGCGAGCCGGCCCCGATCGCCCAGACGATCAACTCCTATCCGCAGCTCGCACGCCCGGCCTATCCCGGCGCGGTCATCCCGACGCTCGACTGCATCGTGACGGTGGTGGACGCCCTGCGGATGAAGGACGAATTCGCCTGCGGCGAGGCCCTGAAACGGGAGGATATCGACGAAGAGGATATCGAGAACCTGGTGATCGAGCAGATCGAGTTCTGCAACATCGTCCTGCTCAACAAGGCTTCCGAAGTGACGCCCGAAGAACTCGGCCGTGTCAAGGGTATCATCCGCGCCTTGCAGCCCAAAGCGGAGATCATCCCCTGCGACTACGGCGAGGTGGAGCTGGACAAACTCCTGCATACCGGCATGTTCGATTTCGACAAGGTCGCGACTTCCGCCGCCTGGATCGCCGAGATCGAAGGTGACGATGACGATCACGACGATCACGACGAACACGGGCATCACCATCACCACCACCACGACGAGGATGAAGGCGAAGCCGAGGAGTATGGCATCGGGACCTATGTTTACGAGTCACGCCCCGCGCTGGATATCAACAAGTTCGACTATATGGTGGCACGGAAATGGCCCCGGGAGATCATCCGCGCCAAGGGCCTCTGCTACTTCAGAGCCGACACGGACAAGTGCTACCTTTTCGAAACCGCCGGCAAGCAGAAGACCCTCAAGGACGCCGGCTACTGGTTCGCCACGATGCCGCATGACCAGCTGCGGGAGATGATGGCGCGCGACCCCAAGCTCCGTCGCGACTGGGATCCGGAGTACGGCGACCGGATGAACAAGATCGTCTTCATCGGCCAGCACCTCGACAAGGAACGGATCGAGTCCCTGATGGACGGTTGTCTGGACGGATAGCCTACAGCAAGAAGAACAGTGCGACGCCGGTCATGCTGACGACTACGCCGAGGATCTCCTTCGGCGAGATTCTCTGCTTGTAGATCAGCGCGTACGGGAAGAGGATGAGCACCGGGGTGAGCGCCATCAGCGTGGAGGCGATGCCGGCGCGGGCATACTGGACGGCCATCAGGGAGAGGGAGACGCCGATGAAGGGACCGAACAGGGTGGTCAGTCCGGTGAATTTCATCCCGGCGCGGTTCTTCAGCGCGGCACGCAGTTCCGGGAGCTTGCGCATGAGGGCCATCAGCACGAAGAATCCGACCATGCCCGTCAGCGAGCGGATCATCGTGGAGGCGAAGGGCATGGCCCAGTCGAAAGCGGCGGGGGCGTCGGCAGGGAGCGCTGCGGCATAGTGCTGCATGCCGATCTTGCTGAGCACCAGGCCGACGCCCTGGCCCAGCCCGGCACCGATGCCGAGAAGCACGCCTTTGACGGGGAGTTTGAGTGTCAGGTGACGGTCCTCACCTGAACGGCTCAGGATGGAGATGGCGATACCCGTGAGGGTCACGGCCATGGCCAGCCAGGACTTCCAGGATAGGGTCTCGCCGAGCAGCGCCCAGCCCGCAATGGCGGCAAAGGGTGGCGCGAGCGTCATGAAGAGCTGCCCGAAGCGGGCACCGATCACGAGATAGGAATTGAAAAGGCAGAAATCCCCGAAGACATATCCGACCAGGGCCGAGAGGCCCATCCAAAGCCATGTCTTGCCGTCTGCAAATGCGGGATAAGGATGCCCGATCACAATCCACAGAAGGCCCGCGAGCAGGATGCCCGAAAAGACCATCCGGTAGAAGTTGGTGCTCATCGCACCGATGCGGTGGCTTGCCTGATCGGCGAACAGAGCCGTTGCCGTCCACAGTACGGCGACGAGCAGCGAAATGATTTCTCCCAGATAATGCATGCAGTCCTGACTAACGTGGCGCCAAAATTAAGAAAAATATGTGTATCTTTGTTTGACATACGGATAATATTCTAACAAAATACCTGACATGTCTCTTATAATGATCATCGAACTGCTGATCGTGCTTGCCGCCCTCTACGTCGGCTCACGCTACGGCAGCCTGGCGCTCGGCGCCATTTCGGGCATCGGCCTCGCCATCCTCGTGTTCGGTTTCGGCCTCAAACCCGGCACCCCTCCGACAGACGTCATCTACATCATCATCGCCGCCGTGACCTGTGCCGGTACGCTGCAGGCTTCGGGCGGTATGGACTGGATGATCCAGATCGCGGAGAAAATGCTGCGCAAGCACCCTGACCACATCACGTTCCTGGGCCCGCTGACGACCTTCTTCCTGACGGTGCTGGTGGGTACGGGCCACGTGGTCTATACGATCATGCCGATCATCTGTGATATCGCGCTCAAGAAGAACATCCGTCCCGAGCGCCCCTGCGGCGTGTCGTCCATCGCCTCGCAGGTGGGTATCACCTGCTCGCCGATTGCCGCCGCCGTCGTGGCCTTCGTGACCATCTCCAATGCCAACGGCTACATGGTCTCCATCCCGCAGGTCCTGATGGTCACGATCCCGGCCTGCCTGATCGGCCTGATGTGCGCCGCTGCCGCTTCCTACAAGCGCGGCAAGGACCTGGACAAGGATCCGCTGTTCCAGCAGCGCAAGGCTGACCCGGAAACGTATCAGTACATGTACGGCAGCCACGCCACCACCCTGGATAAGACCATCACTCCGGAGGCACGGGCTTCCGTGTTCATTTTCCTGGGTGCCCTGCTCGTCATCGTGCTCTTCGCTTTCTGCCAGATGATCCATGTGCAGGACGGCCGTTCGCTGGCCGAGGCGCTCAGCCTGCCGAAGATGAACATCATCATCCAGATCATCATGCTCACGGCCGCCGCCTGCAACATCATGTTCTGCAAAGCCAAGCCCAAGAAGGCCGTCGGCGGCGCCGTATGGCAGTCCGGCATGGTGGCCGTCGTGGCCATCTACGGTATCGCCTGGCTGGCCGACACCTATTTCGGAAACTACCTGGACCAGATGAAGGTGATGCTCGCCGACATCGTGACGAAGTATCCCTGGTCCATCGCCTTCGTGTTCTTCCTGGTGTCCGTACTGATCAACTCGCAGGGTGCCGTGGTCGTGGCCATGCTCCCGCTGGCCTATGAACTGGGTATCGCCGGCCCCGTACTGCTGGGCGTGCTGCCGAGCGTGTACGGCTACTTCTTCATCCCGAATTATCCTTCCGACATCGCGACGGTCAACTTCGACCGTTCCGGTACGACCGTGATCGGCAAGTACCTGCTCAACCACAGTTTCATGATGCCGGGCCTGATCTCCGTGGTCGTGGCCACGGTGGTCGGTTACCTGATGACGAACGTGCTGTTCAGCGGCTATTTCTCCAGCTTTATCCAGTAAGCCATGCTGCGGCGCATTGCCATCGTCCTGCTGGCCGCCTTGCTGGGCGTGCTGGGAGCCACTGCATTCAGCGGAATTGTCCGCCGACAGGGAAATTGCGTTTATGTGCGGGTGCCGCGCACGGAGGACAGCCCTGCCGTGCGTGTGCGCCTGGCCTGGAAGGATGAGGGCATCGTGCGCGTGACCGCCACGCCGGAGCGGCGTTTCTCCCGCCGCCGGAGCCTGATGGTGGTCCCGCAGGCGGGCTACAAGCGTTTTACGCTCAGGAGGACGGGCAAGCAGATCGTGGCGGAGAGCCCGGTCCTGCGCGTGGTCGTGGACCGCGCCACGGGGGCCGTGCGTTTCCTGGATCCGTCCTGCCGGGAGATCCTCTCCGAGCGGGCCGGCGGCAGGGACTTCACACCGGTTGAAGTCGAGGGGAAGCGGGCCTACAGCGTCCGGCAGGAGTTCGAATCCCCGGGCGATGAGGCCATCTACGGCCTTGGCCAGCAGCAGTCCCTGGAGTTCAACCACAAGGGTGGGGACGAGGAACTCTTCCAGTACAATACCAAGATCTCCGTCCCTTTTGTCTGGAGCACCCGCGGCTACGGCGTGCTCTGGGACAGCAACTCCCTCAGCCGCTATGGCAATCCCGCGCCCTGGCGCCAGCTGCACCGGGTGCTGAAATTGTATGACAAGGACGGCGTGCCCGGCGCACTGACCGGCACATACGTTCCGCAGCGCGGCCAGCCCCTCGTCCAGCGCGAGGATTCGCTCTATTACGAGAACGAACGGATGGTCAGCCTGCTGCCGCGCATGCGGCTCAAGGGCGCGGAAGTGACCTATGAGGGCTTCGTCGAAGCCCCCGAGACGGGCGAATACCGTTTCATCCTCTACTATGCCGGCTCGCAGCGCGTGTGGATCGGCGGCGAGGAAGTCGTCACGGAGCGCTGGCGTCCCGCGTGGAATCCGAATTCCTACAAGTTCTCCGTGCGCCTGGAAAAGGGCGTCCGGACACCGGTCCGGGTCTCCTGGAAACCCGACGGCGACGTCTCCTATATCGGCCTTCGCGTAGCGGACCTGCGCTCCGCCGAGGAGCAGGAGCGCCTGTCGTTCTGGTCTGAGATGAACCCTGAGATTGACTATTATTTTATCGCGGGTGACGATGCGGACGAGATCATCGCCGGATACCGCAAACTGACCGGCAAGGCGCAGGTGATGCCGCGCTGGGCGCTCGGCTTCTGGCAGAGCCGCGAGCGCTATGCCACCCAGCGGGAGTTGGTGGAGACGCTGGCGGAATTCCGGCGCCGCGGCATCCCCGTGGACAACATCGTCCAGGACTGGCAGTACTGGCTGCCGGACCAGTGGGGGAGCCACGAATTCGATGCGGCGCGCTATCCCGACCCGGAGGCGATGCTGGACAGCGTCCACGCGATGCACGGCCGTTTCATGATCAGTGTCTGGCCCAAGTTCTACACCAATACGGACAACTACAAGGAGCTCAAGGACGCCGGTTATATGTATCTCCATGCCGAGCAGGACAGCCTCAAGGACTGGCTCGGTCATTACCAGTCTTTCTATGATGCCTATGCCGACGGGGGCCGCAAGATGTTCTGGCGCCAGATGGACGACCGGCTCTACAGCCGCTTCGGCCGCAAGATCGACGCCTGGTGGATGGACGCCAGCGAACCGAACCTGCGGGACTGCCTGCCGGAGGACTATTTCAAGTGGCTGCTCACACCCACAGCGCTGGGCCCTTCCACGGAGTATTACAACGCTTATGCCCTGGTCAACGCGCAGGCTATCTACGAAGGCCAGCGCGGTGTAGATCCCGACAAGCGGGTCTTCCTGCTCACGCGCAACGGCTTCGGTGGCCTGCAGCGCTATTCGACGGCCAGCTGGAGTGGCGACATCGGTACGACCTGGCTGGACATGCGGGCCCAGATGGCCGCCGGCCTCAACTACTCGATGAGCGGCATCCCGTTCTGGGGGATGGACATCGGCGGCTTCAGCGTGGAGGACCGCTTCGCTGCGGCGCAGCGCGTCTATGACGCGACCGGCCGTGAGACGGAGGACCTGCGCGAATGGCGCGAACTCCAGACCCGCTGGCACCAGTTCGGGGCTTTCGTCCCGCTCTTCCGTGCGCACGGCCAGTGGCCGCGCCGCGAGATCTGGAACATCGCCCCGGAGGGTTCGGAAGCCTACGAAAGCATCCTGTACTATATGCGGCTCCGCTATCGGCTGATGCCGTATCTGTACTCTCTGGCGGGAGCCGTCCATTTCGACGACTATACGATCATGCGCGGCCTTCCGATGGATTTCCCGGACGACAGGACCGTGTGGGAGATCGACGACCAGTGGCTGCTGGGTCCGGCGCTGATGCCGGCACCGGTCACGGAGTACGGTGCCCGCAGCCGCCGGGTGTATTTCCCGAAAGGCGCTTGGTATGATTTCTATTCAGGCATGTATTTTGACTCGGAATCCCGCCCGCTTGTGGAGAGCGACGGCTGGGCGGAGGTAGATGCTCCGTATGGCCGGATGCCGCTCTACGTGCGGGCCGGCTCCATCCTGCCGGTCGGACCGGACATGCAGTGGTCTGATGAGAAGCCGGCGGATCCGATCCGTCTCTTCGTCTATGCCGGAGCAGACGGGAAGTTCGTACTCTACGAAGACGGGGATGTCGACTACGGTTACGAGCGGGGCGCCTGTGCGATGATTCCGCTGGAATACGACGACGAAGCCTGCACGCTCCGGATCGGGGCGCGCCGCGGGGCGTTCCCCGGAATGCTGCAGACGCGGCGTTTCATCGTTGTCCCGGTGTCCGCGGATCATCCTGTGGCTTCGGATTCCGAAGCAGAAGGAATAGCGGTGGAGTATTCCGGTTCGGAGCTGACCGTTCCCCTCCGGGGAAAGTGATTTTTGCCCGGGACGGGCGGCATGTCGATTTTTTTGTTTAACTTGCGGGGACAAACCCTTTATTGCCGTGAAATCGTTAACCCGCCTTTTGACTTTGTTTTGCCTGCTGGCCTGTACGCTGGCCTACGGGCAGACCGATACACTCCGATATGTTGTCCGGGGGTCCGTGCGTGACGCTTCGGGCGGCAAGCCGCTTGCCTATGTGTCCGTGACCATCCCGGGCACCAATTATGCCACCGTGACCAACTCCGACGGCACGTTCGTGATCAAGTCCGATACGGCGCCCCGTTTCGTCACTTTCTCGCTGCTGGGATACAAGGTTCTGACAGCTCCGGCCGACCGCGAGCGGACGATGCAGATCAGCCTGACCCGCGGGCAGTTTACGCTTGACCCCGCGCAGGTCATCTCCGGTGATCCGCTATCCATCCTGCGGGACGCCATCTACAAGATTGCGGACAACTGTCCCAACGAGCCCGAACTCTTCGAGTGCTTCTACCGTGAGACGGCCCAGAAACGCCAGCGTTTCATCTATGTCTCCGAGGCGGTCACCAAGATGTACAAGACCTCTTTCCGCAACCTCTTCGGACGTGACAGGATCGCCGTGGAGAAGAGCCGCCTGCTGACGAGCCCGCGGCGCTCCGACACGCTGGCGGTCAAGGTGGTCGGCGGCCCTACGCAGGCCATCGACCTGGACCTGGTCAAGAGCCGCTCCGTAATCCTGAACGAAACCGACCTGGAAGACTACATGCTTGAGATGATGGAGCCGGTGATGATCGACGACCGCCGGCAGTTCGTCATCAAGCTGACCCCGACCCTGAAGTCCGAATATGCCCAGCAGAACGGCGTTGTCTACATAGACCAGGAGACCATGGCCTTTACCCGCATCGAGCTGTCACTGGACACCTCTGACCCGGACAAGGCGACCCGGGTGATGCTGGTCAGCAAACCTGCCGACATCCGATTCCGCCCCAAGGAGATGTCCCTGCTGCTCAACTACAAGCGCGAAGGGGACAAGACCCGCCTGAGCTATGTGCGGACGGTGTTCCGCTTCAACTGCGACTCCCGCCGCCGGCTCTTCAATACGGAGTTCACGGCCATCGCCGAGATGGTGGTCACCAACCGCTTCGACCGCGCCGACGTGGCCCCGATCGAGCGCACGGAGAGTTTCCGCAGCAGTGAATCGCTGGCGGACAAGACGAAGGAATATGCCGATCCGGATTTCTGGAAGGATTATAATATCATTGAGCCGACCGAGAGCCTTGAACATGCCCTGGGACGGCTGAAAAAGGAATAATGAGCGAGAAGTTATTATTGTTGGGCGACGAAGCCGTCGCATTGGGCGCCTTGTATGCCGGATTGTCCGGTGTGTATGCCTATCCGGGCACGCCCTCGACCGAGATTACCGAATATATCCAGCGGAGCCCCATGGCGCAGGGCCGGGGCGTACGCAGCCGCTGGTGCACCAACGAGAAGACGGCCATGGAAGCCGCGCTCGGAATGTCTTACGCGGGCAAGCGCGCCCTAGTGTGCATGAAGCATGTGGGGATGAATGTCTGTGCGGATGCCTTTGTCAATGCCGCCATCACGGGCGTGAAAGGCGGTCTGGTGGTCCTGGCTGCCGACGATCCTTCGATGCATTCGTCGCAGAATGAACAGGACTCCCGTTTCTATGCGAAATTCGCGATGATCCCCGTGTTCGAGCCTTCCTGCCAGCAGGAGGCATTCGACATGGTGGCGGATGCGTTCGCACTCTCCGAGACACTGCGCCTGCCGGTGCTGATGCGGCTGGTCACGCGCCTGGCGCACTCCCGTGCCGCCGTGCAGCCCGGAGAGCCGCTGGAGCAGAATGCGCTGGCACCGGATGACGAGCGCACCCGTTGGGTCCTGTTGCCCGGCAATGCCAAGCGGCAGTATGCATCGCTGATTGCGAAGCAGCCGGAGATCCTCGCCGTAGCGGAGAGGGCTGCGTATAATGGGCTGGAGATTCCGGGTCAAGCCCGGAATGACTATAAGGAAACTTGGAAAGACTATAAGGCAGCCCGGAATGACTATAAGGCAGCCCGGAATGACGGTGGTCAGGCTCCCCTGGGGGTAATCGCTGCCGGGATTGCCTATAATTATGTGCGGGAGGTGCTTCCCGCCTCCGTTCCCGTCCTCAAGCTGTCACTGTATCCCGTTCCGGCCCGGTTGGTCCGAGAGTTGGCTGCGCACTGCAGCGAAATCATGGTCGTAGAGGACGGACAGCCTTTCGTCGAGGAACAGGTGAGGGGATTGCTGGGCGCGGATTATCCCATCCGGGGCCGCCTGACCGGCGACCTGCCGCGCACGGGTGAACTCACGCCGGACTGCGTGGCTGCGGCGCTGGGCGTCGCCGGCGGCCGGTCCTTTGCACCGGCAAACCATTTGGCCCCGCGTCCGCCGCAGCTCTGCCAGGGCTGCGGACACCGCGACGTCTATACCGCGCTGAACAGCGTGGCCGCGGAATTTCCGGGCGCCCGGATCTTCGGTGACATCGGCTGCTATACGCTCGGCGCATTGCCGCCGTTCCGTGCCATCGATTCCTGCGTGGACATGGGTGCCTCCATCACGATGGCCAAGGGAGCAGCCGACGCCGGTCTGCGTCCGGCCATCGCCGTGATCGGCGACTCGACCTTCACGCACTCCGGGATGACCGGACTGCTGGATGCGGTGAACGACAAGTCCGCCATCACCGTGATCCTCAGCGACAATCTCACGACCGCCATGACCGGCGGGCAGGACTCGGCCGGCACGCACAAGTTCGAGGCCATTTGCCTGGCGCTGGGTGTCGAACGCGAGCATCTGCACGTCGTGGTGCCGCTCCCCAAAAACATGGAAGAAATCACGCGTATCCTGCGTGAAGAAATCGCATACGAAGGGGTCTCCGTGATCATCCCGCAGCGCGAGTGCATGCAGACCCTGGGCCGTAAACTCCGTCAAAAAAAGCAGCAGGGATGAGCAAGATCGATATTAAACTCGCCGGCGTGGGAGGGCAGGGTATCCTCTCCATAGCCACGGTCCTGGGCGAGGCCGCGACGGCGGCCGGCCTGTATCTCAAACAGGCGGAAGTCCACGGGATGAGCCAGCGGGGCGGGGACGTGCAGAGCGACCTCCGTCTCAGCACGGAACCCATCTGGAGCGACCTGATCCCGCTGGGCGGCGCGGACCTCATCATCTCGATGGAGCCGATGGAAGCGCTGCGCTACCTCCCGTACCTGGCCCCGGACGGGGTCGTCGTGACCTCTTCGCAGCCCTTTGTCAACATCCCGGACTATCCGGACGAGCCGGCCCTGCTCGCCGAGCTTGACGCCCTGCCGCATGTCGTGCGGCTGGACATCGAATCCGCCGCCCGCGACAGCGGGCTCCCCAAGAGCGCCAACATGGTGCTGCTCGGCCTGGCCGCGCCGCATGTCGGGCTCCTCACGGCGCAGCAGCTGCGCGACGCCGTTGCCCGCGTGTTCGCCCGAAAGGGCGAGGCGGTCGTGGAGGCCAACCTGAAGGCCTTCGGGTTGGGCTTCGCCCACAAATAGAGAAAGTCAGTAGTTAGTAGTGTATTTATGATCTGGAACCCCAACAAAGAGTGCATGAGTCGCGAACAGATGCGCGAACTTCAGGGGAAACGTCTGCACAAGGTGGTGGAGTACGTCTACCACAACGTTCCCTTCTACAGGCACAAACTGCAGGAGATGGATATCTCGCCGAGCGACATCCGCAGTATCGACGATATCGTGAAGCTCCCCTTCACGACCAAGCAGGACCTCCGGGACAACTATCCCTTCGGCCTGCAGGCTGCCCCTCAGAGCGAGATCATCCGTATCCATGCTTCTTCCGGCACGACCGGCAACCCCACGATCGTGGGCTATACCCGTAAGGACATCAGTATCTGGAGCGAATGCATGGCGCGCAGCCTGACGGCCTATGGCGTAGGACGCAACGATATCTTCTCCGTCTCTTATGGCTACGGCCTGTTCACGGGCGGCCTCGGCGCCCATAACGGCGTGGAGACCGTGGGTGCTTCCGTCGTGCCCGCCTCCACAGGCAATACCGAGAAGCATGCCCGGCTGATCCGCGACCTTGGAATCACCGGCATCGCCTGCACGCCGTCCTATGCGCTGTATCTGGCCGAGACGATGGACCGCCTGGGCATTACGCGTGACGATATCAGGCTGCGCGTCGGCGCCTTCGGCGCTGAACCCTGGACCGAAAACATGCGTACGGAAATCCAGAACCGCCTGGGTCTCAAGGGCTTCAACCTTTATGGCTTGAGCGAGATCATGGGTCCGAGCGTCAGCTATGAGTGTGAGGAACAGCACGGATCGCACATCAACGAAGACCATTTCTTCCCCGAGATCATCGATCCGGTCACCCTCGAGCCCCTGCCTGCCGGACAGGCGGGCGAACTCGTCTTTACGACGCTCACCAAGGAAGGCATGCCTGTGCTCCGCTACCGCACGCGCGACCTCTGCTCGCTCCTGCCCGGGGAGTGCCCCTGCGGACGCACCAACGTCCGGATGTCCGCCATCCAGGGCCGCACGGACGACATGCTGATTATCCGCGGTATCAACGTCTTCCCGTCCCAGGTGGAGAGCGTGGTGCTCACGATGCCGGAGTTCGCTCCGCTCTACATGCTCATCGTGGACCGCGTCAACAACCTCGATACGCTCATGGTCCAGGTCGAACTCCGTCCGGACTACTTCAATGCCACGCTCGATACCCCTGCGGCTATCGACGAGTTGGAGAAGCGCTTCGCCGCCCGGCTCCGCAGCGTGCTGAGCATCGGCGCCAAGGTCCAGATCAAGGCCCCCGGCACCATTGAGCGCAGCCAGGGCAAGAGTGTCCGCGTCATCGATAAACGTCAATTGAAATGATACATCCCGATCCTTCTTCTCCATACTTCCAGCCGGAATTGGAGACCCTTTCCGTCGACGGGCTGCGTGCCCTTCAGACAGAGCGCCTGCAGAAGACGGTCCGTCTCTGCATGCGGAACCCTTTTTACCGTGACAAATTCGCAGCCTTGGGCCTGACCCCAGAGGATATCACTTCGGTGGATGATGTACGCAAGCTGCCCTTCACTTCGAAGGAGGACCTGCGCGAGCATTATCCTTTCGGGCTTGCCTGCGTCCCCTTGGGAGATTGCGTGCGGCTTCACTCTTCGTCCGGCACGACCGGCAATCCGACGGTGGTCCTGCACACGCAGTCCGACCTGGATGCATGGGCGGATGCCGTGGCGAGATGCCTCTGGATGGTGGGTGCCCGCCCGGACGACGTGTTCCAGAATTCCGCCGGATACGGGATGTTCACGGCCGGCCTGGGTTTCCAGTATGGCGCCGAGCGCGTCGGCATGCTGACCGTCCCGGCCGCCGCCGGCAATACGCTCCGGCAGATCAAGTTCATCCGCGATTTCGGAACGAGTGTGCTGCATGCCATCCCCAGCTACGCTTCCCGTATCTATGAAGTGATGAAAGAGCAGGGGGTTGATCCGCGCCGCGACACGCGCCTGCGTGTGCTGTGCATCGGCGCGGAGCCGCACAGCGAGGAGCAGCGCCGCCGCATCGAAGAGAACCTGGGTGTCAAGGCCTACAACTCCTACGGGATCTCCGAGATGATGGGTCCGGGCGTGGCTTTCGAGTGCCCGGAGCAGAACGGACTCCATATCTGGGAGGACTACTACATCGTGGAGATCGTCGATCCGGTCACGCTGGAGCCGGTGCCCGACGGGCAGCTGGGCGAGCTGGTGCTCACCACGCTGCGCCGCGAGGCGATGCCGCTGCTGCGCTACCGTACCCGCGACCTGACCCGGATCCTGCCCGGGGAGTGCCCGTGCGGTCGTCACCATGTGCGGCTGGACCGCCTGCAGGGCCGCAGCGACGACATGATCATCCTCAAGGGCGTCAACATCTTCCCCATCCAGATCGAGAAGATCCTCCTGCAGTTCGAGGAGATCGGATCCGACTACCTCATCACCCTCGAGACCCGCGAGGGAGAGGGCGATGTGATGAACGTCGATGTGGAAGTCAACAACGTCTTCACCGACGATTATTCCAAGCTGCAGCGCCTGGAGCGCATCATCACCCGTCAGCTCCGGGACGAGATCCTGGTCACGCCGAAGGTCCGGCTCGTGCCCAAAGGGACCCTGCCCGTCAGTGACGAGAAGAAAGCCGTGCGTGTGCGCGACCTGCGGAAACTGTTTTGAAATAACCGATAATTCCTGAAACGATATGACCATCAGACAACTATCAATCTTCCTCGAGAACCAGGCCGGTACCCTTCAGAAGGTGCTGGAGCTGATCAAGCAGTTGCGGATCCAGATCATTGCCTGCACGATCGCCGACACGGCAGAGTACGGCATCTTCCGGATCATTTGCAGTGAGCCCGACCGGGCCTGCAGCGAACTCAAGGAGGCCGGTGTGGCCGTGGCCATCTCCGAGGTCTTCGCCATCGAGATGAACAACCAGCCGGGCGGGGCGGCGGATGTCGTCGGCCTGTTCAGCGAGGCTGGGGTCGGAATCACCTACATGTATGCGTTCGTGCTGGACGGCCGGGGGATCCTGATCTTCCGTACGGACCAGGTCGGGGCGGCGCAGGAGGTCATCCTGCGTCACGGGCTGAAGGCTCTGGCTGCCGCCGACCTTCCGCTGCAGGTATAGGGACTACTCCTCCTCGGAACCGTACATCGAGGGCTGGCTGGCGAGGTGTCGTCCGGCCACGCCCTCGATGGTTTCTTCAAACCCGGTGAGCGCGGCGAATGGGGCGAACTGGGCCGCCCGGTCTGCCCGTGCCATCCTGGGATGCCGCTGCGGGTCGGGATGTGGGAGATCGATGATGTCGTCGTAACGGTGTTCGAAATCGCTCATGCCTTGTGTCCTCCGATCTGTTGGTTGCGTTCGCGCGCCGTGGCGCCTTCATCGAAATTCATCCCCTTGAGGATGGCGTTTTTACCATATTTCTTTCGGATCGCCAGGATGGCTTCCTGGCGGCTCCGCTCGCGGGCCTCATCCTCCTGCGGTTCCTCGAAGAGGTCCAACTGGACGCCGGCTACCCGGGTCTCGTCCACGACGCGCGCGGCGACGACGTACATCCGCCGTACCAGCAGCGCCGGGTCCACGATCCGGTCGAACAACTCCATCATGGCGTCGGTGATAATCCGCGTGGATGAGGTCTGGCGCGGGAGGTTGATGCTTCCGTGGGCGGGCTTGGGCACCTTGCGGCCGTACCAGTCCGCCGCGACGGGCCCGGTGTAGCGGCTGCGGATCTCCGGGTTGGAGATGCTCTCCATGTCGTAGCCGATGCTCAGGATGAGCTGGTCCGTGACGAGCCCCTTGTCCACGAGGTCCAGGACCAGCGAGTCCGTCATTTCGCGCACGACCAGCTTGGCTTTCTTGAAGGTATAAGGCTCTGACAGGACCTGCCCGACCGACATGCTGTTGGCTGCGGGCTTGTAGGACTTGATGTCGGCCATCTCGCAGGATTCCCAGCCCCAGGCATGGTCGATGAGCAGCTCGGCGTTGACGCCGAAGATCTTATAGAGCAGGTCTTCGTTGTAGCGCTCCCAGGGTTTGCCCAGCGAGCAACGCGCCACGTCACCCATCGTGTAGAGTCCGGCCGCTTCAAGCCTGGCAGCGATGCCGCGTCCGACCCGCCAGAAGTCCGTCAGGGGCCTGTGTGTCCAGTATTTGCGGCGATAGGTCATCTCGTCCAGTTCGGCGATGCGGACGCCGTCGGCGTCGGCCGGACTGTGCTTGGCTTCGATGTCCATCGCGATCTTGCAGAGGTAGAGGTTGGGGCCGATCCCGGCCGTGGCCGTGATGCCGGTCTCCTTCAGTACTTCCTGGATCAGCTTGCGCGCGAGCTCGTGCGCGTTGAGTTGATAGGTCTTGAGGTAATCTGTGGCATCGATGAAGACCTCGTCGATCGAGTAGACGTGGATGTCTTCCGGCGCGATGTAGCGGAGGTAGACGCCGTAGACGCGTCCGCTGACTTCCATGTAATGGGCCATGCGGGGCGGTGCAACGATGTAGGAGAGCTCCAGCGACGGGTCGGCGAGCAGTTCGGGGTGGTTGTGCGAAGCGGCGCGGAAGTGCCGCCCCGGGGCATGCCTGCGCCGTTCGGCGTTGATCTTGCCGACAGCCTGCACGACCTCGAACAGCCGGGGGCGGCCCGGGATGCCGTAGGATTTCAGGGAAGGGGAGACCGCCAGGCAGATGGTCTTCTGCGTGCGGCTGGCATCAGCCACCACCAGATGCGTTGTCAGCGCATCCAGCCCCCGGTCCACACATTCTACGGAGGCATAGAAGGACTTGAGGTCAATGGCTATGTACGTGCGGGGTTTCAAAGCAATACCAAGATAGAAAGAATTTCGTTTTTTTTCAAACTTAGCTGCGGGGATTTTGTATCTTTGGAAACAGAAATCAATAGAACACCGTTATGATCAGAGTTGCCATTGTCGGATCCGGCAGGATCGTCCCCCAGATGCTCGAAGCGATGCAGACCGTTCCGGGCTACGAAATCATCGCCATCTGCGCCCGTAGCCTGGAGAAGGCCGGACGCTTCGGCATCCCGCACCTGTATACCGATTATGCGGAGATGCTGGCGCGCCCGGACATCGATTTCGTGTATATCGCTCTGCCCAACTCGCTGCATTTCGATGCGGCGAAGCAGGCCTTGCTGGCCGGCAAGAACGTCTTGTGCGAGAAGCCTTTCACCTCGACGGTGGAGCAGGCGGAAGAATTGTTCGCCCTGGCGGAGGAACGCGGCCTCTGGCTCTTCGAGGCCATCTCCAACATCCATCTGCCCAACTTCCGCAAGGTCCGGGAGCTGCTCCCGCAGATCGGTCCCGTGCGCCTGGTGCACGCCGACTACGACGAGCATTTCGGCCGCTATGACGAATACCTGGCCGGGGCGGACATCCCTGTGTTCACGCACGAATACGAAGGCGGCGCCCTGCGCGACATCAACATCTACTGCCTGCACATCGTGCTGGCGCTCTACGGCCGTCCGGACCATGTTTTCTACGCCGCCAATGCCTGCGGGCGCAATGCCGTCGGGACTTCCGGCGCGGCCACGCTGACCTACAAGAGCGGGCTCGTGGCTATCTGCACGGCGTCCATGGATTCCGACGGCCTGCGGGGATTCTTCTTCCAGGGAGAGAAGGGCGCCATCCGGGTCTACGGCCTGCCGAATTTCTTCACCAAGGTCGAGCTGCTGCTGCCCGGACAGGAGCCGCAAGTCTTCGAACTCAACCGCTACGAGCACCGGCTGTGCCACCAGCTGGAGGATTACCGGGACATCTATGAGTCCCGCGACCGTGCGGCCGCGGAAGCCCTGCAGGCGCAGACGCTGCTGATCATGGATACGCTCGTGCGCTGCGAGGCATCCCAGGTGCAGTAGAGGATGATGCGCCGCTGGTTGGTCCTGCTCCTGCTGGTCCCGCTGCTGGGTGCATGCCGGGGACGGATTCCGGATCAAGTCCGGAATGACGAAGGGGTTGTCCGGAATGACGAAGGGGTTGTCCGGAATGACGGAGAGGTAGTCCGGAATGACGGGGCGGTGCCGGAACCGGCTTTCTGCCCGGAGTTCACGGCGGCGGCCATCCCTGCGGAGGTGGAGGCGCGGATGCGCGGGTGCTCGTACCCGGACGATGCGCGGATCGCCCTGTCGGAGCTTCGCTATCTCCGCCTGTCCTATATTGATTTCGCGGGTGCCCCGCAGACGGGGGAGATGGTCTGCAACAAGGCCATCGCCGACGACCTCTGCGAGATCTTCCGGGCGCTTTATGAAGCGCGGTATCCCATCCGCAGCATCCGGCTGGTCGACGATTTCGGCGCTTCGGACGAGGCGTCGATGCTTGCCGACAACAGCTCCTGTTTCAATTACCGGACCCGGACCGGCCAGACACGCCTGTCCTACCACGCCCTCGGGCTGGCCGTCGATATCAATCCGCTGGAGAATCCTTTCGTCAGCCGCGCCGGGCGCGTGTCGCCCGCCGGGGCGGAGGCTTACGCCGACCGCGCGGCGGACTTCCCCCACAAGATCGACCGGGATGATCTCTGCTACCGGCTTTTCCGCGAACATGGATTCTCCTGGGGCGGAGCCTGGCGGAGCGCGAAGGATTACCAGCATTTCGAGCGGCCCTGAACCAATATTAGCACATCTTGACCCATTCCGGGCAGTTTGCAAATGCGGATTCCGTTATCTTTGGGAAAAATAGAATCCACGTAAAAACCGTTATGAAAAAAACCGTATTCATATTCCTGCCCCTGCTGGCGCTTTTCGCTTGTTCGCGCCCTTCGGGAGCAGACCTCAAACTCAATGACCTGGAGTATTTCGAACGGCAAGGCGTCAACTTCCTGGTGTTCAGCAATACTTTCTCAGGCGGCTTCAATGACGAGAAGAATTCCGGCATCGAAGTCATCCACCACGGTGTCCGCACCATCCAGGGCGGCGCCATCCGCCTGTCCAACACGCCGGAGCAGTGGGACCTGGTCCCGCAGTCGACTTCGCGCACCGTCAACCGTGATGCCGGCACGATCGAGGTCGGACTCCGCTATCCGGATTACGATTTCGACTCGCGGATTGTCGCTACGGCCGTCGGCAAGGCGGTCCGGATCGACGTGTACCTGGACAAACCCCTCCCGGAGGCCCTGGAAGGGGATGCCGGCTTCAACCTGGAGTTCCTGCCGTCCCAGTACTGGAACAAGGCATACCTGATGGACGGCAAGGCCAGCCGTTTCCCGCGCTACTCCGCCAGTCTGACGACGACTCGTCCCAACGAGGAGAAAGTCAAGCAGTTCAAAGGCTACCGGACCTATGACGACCGCGGCACCGGCCGCTTCGTGGACCCGCTGCCGATCTCGGTCGGCCACAGTTTCCTCGCGGCTCCGGACGCCCCCGAGCGGATGGTCAAGGTGACTTCCGAAGAGGCTGAACTGATGCTGTTCGACGGACGCCTGCTGGCCCAGAACGGCTGGTATGTCCTGCGCAGCCTGCTGCCAGCCGGCAAGACCGGCAAGGTGCTGAGCTGGACTGTGGAACCGAACGCCGTCGCGGGCTGGGTGCGCGAACCCAACCTGGGCTTCTCGCAGGTCGGCTACATCCCTTCGCAGCCCAAGGTGGCCGTGGTCGAGCTGGACAAGCAGGACAAGGTGCGCGCGACGGCCGAGGTCTATCGCGTCAAGGAAGACGGCACGACTGCCAAAGTGTTCTCCGGTCCGGTCAAGACCTGGGGAGACTTCTACAAGTACAAATATGCCAAGTTCGACTTCTCCTCCGTCACGGAACCGGGCGTGTATTTCCTGCGCTACGGCGACGTGCAGAGCGACGATTTCATCATCGGAGAGGATGTCTACGACCGTATCACGGATGCTACCAGCGACGTCTGGATCCCGATCCACATGAACCACATGATGGTCAACGAGGGGTACCGCGTCTGGCACGGTGAGCCCTTCCGGGAAGGATACCTCCAGGCTCCGGCCAATACCGACCACTTCGACCTGCACAGTCAGGGTGTCATCGACACGAAGTACAAGGCACTCCAGCTGATACCCGGGCTGAACGTCGGCGGCTATTTCGATGCGGGCGACTTCGACATCGAGACCGGATCCAACATCAACGTGGTGCAGAACCTCGTCTCCGACTGGGAGCGCTTCAAGCCGCTGCGCGACGAGACTTTTGTCAGCCAGGAGCAGCGCTATGTGGACCTCCACCGCCCGGACGGCGTGCCTGACGTGCTGCAGTATATCGAGCACGGCACGCTGAACCTGGTGGCCCAGGCCGAGAACATCGGCCACATGGCCCAGACCCTCTCGAATTCTGTTCTGGACAACTACCACCATCTGGGCGACGCAGCCTCCATCACGGACGGCCTCCACTACGATCCGCGCCTGAAACCTTACCAGAAGTCCGCCGACGGCAAGTCCAGCGGGACGCCGGACGACATGTGGGCCTTCACCACCCGCAATCCGTACCTGGACCTGCAAGCCGCGACGATGTTCGCCGCCGCCAGTCGCGCCCTGGCAGGCTACAACGACGACCTGTCCCGCCGCGCGCTGACGCAGTCCAAGCGGCTGATGAAGGAGGGGACCGAGCTGATGGCCAACAGTCCGATGGGCGCACGGGCGCGCGGGCGCGGTGGTTTCGGCAACATGTCCACGAACCTGCAGCTGTTCGTCTCTACCGGAGAGCAGCACTACCTCGATGACTTCGTGCAGCAGGTGTGGCCTGCGCTGGACCGCAATGTGAATTCCGCGATTGCGGCGGCGCTCGATGCCATCCCGTACATGGATGATAGCTACAGGGAGCGCCTGCGTCCGTATGTGGAGCAGTACAAGCAATACATGGACAGCCTCGAGGTGCAGAATCCCTACGGTGTCCCCATCGGCCTGGGCAACTGGGCGGCCAGCGGGAGCGTAGTCAGTTTCGGCACTACGGCCAGCTTCGCGAGCAAGTATTTCCCGGATATTATCGGTCCGGAATACGCCCTCAAGGCTGCTTCCTACATGTTCGGCTGCCATCCCTACCACAACTATTCGCTGGTGGCGGCCGTCGGTGCCACCCGGCCCAAGGAGGTTTTCTACGGCAACAACCGCGCGGACTTCTCCTTCATCCCCGGCAACGTGGCTCCGGGCGTGCTGTTCCGCCATCCCGACCACTTCGAGAACTACGACGACTGGCCGTTCCTGTGGGGCCAGAACGAAGGTACGATCGCCGGCAACACCGGCTACCTGATCTTCGGCGCCGCCCTGCAGAACCTGCTCAGCAGATAACCCCCGAAAGGATATGATGAAGGCGACCCGTCCGGGCCGCCTTCATTTTTACTCCTTGTCGATCTGGCACTCAGTCCGGAGCCGGATGTCCTCCGAGGAGGATCCCAGGAGCAGTTCGATGCTGCCAGGCTCCAGCTGCCAGCTGTTCTTGCGCTTGTCCCAGTAGCGCAGTTCGCTGACCGGGATCTCCAGGGTGACCTTGCGGGATTCGCCGGCTCTGAGGGCCACACGCTTGAAGGCCTTGAGTTCCTTGTACGGCCATTCGATAGCACCGTCGAGTCGGTGGACGTACAGCTGGGCCACCTCTTCGGCGTCCATGGTACCTTCGTTCTTCAGCGTGAAGCTGGCCTTGATCACGTCCTCCGGAGCGTAGGCCAGCCAGTCCGTCGAGAACTTGGAATAGCTGAAGCTGGCATAAGAGAGTCCGTGCCCGAAGGGATACAGGACCTGACGCTTGGTCCAGTCATACCAGCGGTAGCCGACATAGAATTCCTCGTCATAGTCCGAGACCGGCTCGAAGCGCTCTCCCGGCTGCACGGGGATCATCGGTCCGTCCGCCCGGTCCCGGCGGTAGCGGGACATGAACACGTCCGGTTCGACGGAGCCCTTTGGATATACGTTCAGCGCGAAGGCGGGGGAGTCATCCAACTGCATCGGGAACGTGAAGGGGAGCTTGCCCGAAGGGGAAATGGTACCCAGCAGCACATCGGCCAGGGCGTGCCCGCCCTCGAGGCCGTTCCACCAGCCCTGGACGATGGCGGAGGAGACCTGTCCTGCGACATTGAGGTCGCAGGGGCCGCCGGACTGGATCACGGTGACGATCCGGGGGTTGACCGCCTGCAGGGCGACCAGCAGCGAATCCTGGCCGTCCGGCAGGAAGATGTCTTTCCGGTCGCGGCCCTCGCTTTCCTGTTCGCGCGTCGTGCCTCCCACGAAGATGACCACGTCGGCATCCCGGGCCACGCTCATGTCACGCTCGCTCCAGACGATTTCGGCGCGGTCGCCGACCCGGTCCTGCAGGCCCTTCAGGGCCGTGATCTCATACGGGGATTTGGCTCCGGCCCCGCCGCCTCCGTTGGCGGTCCGGGTATTGATCCGCGGCCCGACGACGGCGATCTTCGAGATCTTGGACAGGTCTATCGGCAGCATGGCTCCCTCGTTCTTGAGCAGGACGATGGACCGGGTCGCCACCTCATAGGCGATCTGCTGCTGCTCGGGCTGCGAGGTTTTCTCTATATTGGCCTCCTCCGGCGGGATCTGGGCGATGGCGAAGCGGACGCGCAGGATCTCGCGGACCTTGTCGTCGATGACGCTCTCCGGGACCTTGCCCGCCCGGACGGAGTCGATCAACGCGGGACCGAGGTAGTTGTCCCCGGTCATCTGGACGTCCAGTCCGCCGAGCGCCGCACCCATGGTGCTGTGGGTGCCGCCCCAGTCGGAGATGGTCATGCCCTTGAATCCCCACTCGCCCCGGAGGATCTCGTTGTTGAGGTGCGCGTTCTCGGAGCAATACTCCCCGTTGACCTTGTTGTATGCGGTCATCACGGCCACGGCCCCTCCTTCCTCGACACCGGCCTGGAAGGGTTTGAGATAGATCTCGCGCAGCGTCCGTTCATCCACGATGGCGTTGACGCGGCCGCGGTTGAGTTCCTGGTTGTTGACGGCATAGTGCTTCAGGCAGACACCGGTCCCTTGCTCCTGAGCGCCGATGGTGTAGGCGACGGTCAGCCGGGCGCTGAGGAAAGGATCCTCACTGAGGTATTCGTAGCTGCGGCCTCCGACCGGCAGGCGCTGGATGTTGATGGCGGGACCGAGGATGATGTCCTTGCCCCTGCGGCGGGCTTCGACGCCCAGGCCGCCTCCGTACTTGTGTGCCATCTCTTCCGACCAGGTGGCGGCCAGGGCCGATCCCGTCGGGTAATAGGTGGCGGAGTCGTTCTTCCAGCCCAACGGCCGGAAGCGGTCCCCGACTTCCTCGCGGATGGCGAAGGGGCCGTCGGCATACCGGATCTCCTGGAGGCCGTGGCGCGGGCTGACCTCGGAGGACATGATGGTCTTGCTGTGGAGCATTTCGACCTTCTCTTCGAGGGTCAGTTCGGCGATGATGCGGTCGATCTCTTCTTCGTGTCCCATCAGGAGAGCCTGTCCGGCAGGCTTGACGGGTTGGCAGGCAGCGCAGGCCAGGGCTGCGGCGAAGAGGGCTGTTATGAGTCTGTTCATGGGGGGTGGTTAATAAGTTTTCCGAAAAATACGGATTATCGGCATATTTCCCAAATTTTGGAATCGTCGATACGTTCGTTTGTCCTTTTTTTACTATTTTTGTTTGTTTATGTGTAATTTGGCGTAGCATGAGCTTCTCCCGAAATATCATCTCCGGACTCCTTGCTATGTGCGTGGCCCTGCCTGTCATGGCGCAGCGGACGTTTGTCTTTATGCCCCAGTGGTCCGCGCAGGCTCAGTTCGCCGGTTATTACGTGGCGAAGGAGAAAGGCTTCTATGCGGACGAGGGGCTGGACGTCATCATCGAGCACCCTGCCGTTTCCCAGGATCCCGAGATCCATCTGCAGGAAAGCCATTGCGATGCGACGACGCTTCCCCTGATGCAGGCGATGCAGGTCGTAGACCGGGGTTTCCCGCTGGTCAACATCCTCCAGACATCCATGAACAGCGGGGCGATGATCATCTCGCGTCACGGACGGAATCCCCGTGAGCAGCGCGGAGCGCGGGTGGGCACCTGGCGCGCCGGACATGACCAGATCGCCCGTTGCTTCAACGACGGGGAACACATGGGTTTTGACTGGGTCCTCCTGACGTCCATTGTCAATCTCTATATCGCCGGGGCGGTTGACGCCACCATGGCTATGAGCTACAACGAGTATTATCAACTTCTCCAGGCCGGGGTTGATATTCCGGAAGAGAGTGTCCTCCGTTTCCGGGATTCGCAGTACAATATCCAGGATGACGGAGTATACATGACCCTGGAAGCCTTCCACCGTGACCGTGAAAGCGCAGAGGCCTTTGCACGTGCCAGCCGGCGCGGGTGGGAATGGGCCGCTGAACATCCGGAGGAGAGCGTGGAGATCGTGATGAAATACGTTTCTGAAAGCCATGTCGCTACCAATTCAATCCTGCAGCGCCTGATGCTGGATGAAATCTTGCGGCTGCAGCGGGACAGTCAGACAGGCCGGCGCGATTTCCTCCTGCGTCCCGACATGGTGCAGCAGGCTTCCCGCCTGATGGTCGAAGCCGGATTGCTGAAGAAGAAAGTGGACTACGAAATGCTGATCGCCCGATGAGAAAACTGCTGGACAGAATCCGTCATTCCCTGTCGGCCCGGCTGAGTATCTGGGTCGTCCTCTTCACGGCATTGATCTTCATCGCAGCCCTGGGCTATATGTCATTTGCTTCGAGAAAGGCTGTCGAACGTGAGGCCGTCCGCCGTGCGACACAGGTGCTGGACAACCTGACAGTCCGCGTCAACAGCATCCTGGACAATGTCGAGATCGCGGCCAACAACCTGGACTGGCTCGTCTATCGCAACATAGACAATTCCGAAGCCATGTTCGACCTCGGCCGCAACGTCCTGCTCAACAACCCGGAACTGAACGGCTGCTCGATCTCGTTCGAACCCGGCTTCTACAAGGAACGCGGTACCTATTTCTCACCTTACGCCTATTGGGAGGACGGAACCGTGCTGACCGAACAGGAAGGCAGCGATACCTATCAGTATTTCTACATGGACTGGTATCTGCTTCCCAAATTGCTGAACCAGCCTTGCTGGACGGAACCTTACGTCGATATCGACGTCTCGGACGGCTACGCCAATGTCGTGACTTCCTATTGCAAGCCCCTGACCGCCGCCGACGGTTCCTATGCCGGATCCCTTTCCGTGGACATCTCCCTGTCCTGGCTGTCCGAGATGCTCTCCGAGGTGAAGCCTTATCAGAATGCCTCCTGCATCATGGTCGGCCGCAGCGGAGCCTATCTGGTGCACCCCGATACGACCAAGCTCCTGCGGGAGACCATCTTCACGGAGACGCTGGCTACTCCCGACGAGCAGGTCTCCGACCTGGGGCATGCCATGCTCGAAGGGGAGTCCGGAATGCGCCGGTTCAAGATCGACGGCAAGAAGACCTATGTTTTCTTCGAGCCGATCAAGCAGACGGGATGGAGCGTCGCGCTGTTCTGTCCGGAAAAGGAGATTTTCAGCAGTTTCAACCGCTTCCAGCGTATCCTGGCGACCATCGTCCTGCTCGGCCTGTTATTGATGCTCTTTGTCAGCCACGCCGTCGTCTCGCGGGAACTCGCGCCGCTCAAGCAACTGGCCCGGCAGGCGGACCGGATTGCTACGGGAGACTTCGACGAAGCCCTGCTCGTGTCCGGACGTGCGGACGAAATCGGACAACTGACCCATTCATTCAGCGACATGCAGACTTCGCTGGTACGGTATATCGACGAACTGACCAGCACGACGGCCAGCCGGGAGCGTATCGAGGGCGAACTCCGGATCGCCCGGGACATCCAGATGGCGATGATTCCGCGCGTCTTCCCGCCTTTCCCCGAGCGGCAGGAGATCGATCTCTATGCTGCCATGACGCCGGCGAAGGAAGTCGGAGGCGACCTCTATGACTATTTCATCCTGAGAGACAAGCTCTATTTCTGCATTGGAGACGTGAGCGGAAAGGGTGTCCCCGGCAGCTTGCTGATGGCCGTGACGCGCAACCTCTTCCGCGTCGTCGCCCAGCCGGGACTGTCACCAGACCGTATCGCCCGCCAGATCAATGAGACAGTCGCACAGGAGAACGAGCAGATGATGTTCATGACGATGTTCATCGGCCGGATCGACTTGCTGACCGGACGGATGGATTACTGCAACTGCGGACACAACCCGCCGGTGCTGATCGGCGAAGGCGGATCAAGCCTGCTGGACGTCAAACCGAACACCCCGCTCGGCATCGATCCGGAATGGAAGTTCGAGGCAGAACATGTGGCGGACATCCGTGGCCAGGCCTTCCTGTTCTATACGGACGGACTCAACGAGGCGGAGAACCTCTCGCACGAACAGTTCGGTTACGAACGTGTGCTCGGTACCCTCGACAGCAAGCCGTTCACCACGGCACAGGAGGCGATCGAACGCATCACACTGGCTGTCACGGATTTCGTAGGCGAAGCCGAGGCGAGCGACGACCTGACCCTTCTCTGCCTCAAGATCGGTGAATGCTAAATGGTTTCCCTGCAGGCTTATAACATTTTCCTGATCGTGATGGCCGCTGTGGCTGTCGTGGTCTTTGTCTGCCTGTTCTTCGTGGATGCCGGCTACGGCAAGTTCTACCAGCCCAAATGGGGACCGTCGGTCAGCAACAGGACCGGCTGGGTACTGATGGAAGCCCCCGTGTTCGTAGCCATGTTGCTGCTCTGGTGGTTCTCGGACCGGCGCGATGATCCGGTTCGGATGGTTTTCCTGTTGCTCTTCGAACTGCACTATTTCCACCGTTCATTCATCTTCCCCCTGCAGATTCGCGGCCGCAGCCGGATGCCTCTGAGCATCATCGTGATGGGAGCCCTCTTCAACACGCTCAACGCCATGATGCAGGGCGGATGGATTTTCTATTATTCTCCAGCGGACTATTATGGAAAGGGATGGCTGGCCAGCCTGCCGTTCCTGCTCGGTCTGGGGGTTTTCCTGGTGGGGATGGCTGTCAACGTGCAGTCGGACGCAATCATCCGCAACCTCCGCAAGCCCGGTGATACGGCACATTATCTTCCTACCGGCGGATTGTTCCGCTATGTGACCAGCGCCAACTATTTCGGCGAGTTCGTCGAATGGATCGGATTCGCCGTCTTGACTTGGTCCTGGGCCGGCGCGGTCTTCGCCCTGTGGACTTTCGCCAACCTGGCTCCGCGTGCGGCACGCATCTATGAGATGTACAGCCGGGAATTCCCGGATGAACTGGATACCCACAAGACTAAACGCATGATTCCCTTCATCTATTGACGCATGAGCGCTGCTGATTCTCCCATTTTCTCGCCTGTCCGCATCGGCCCGGTGACCCTTCGCAACCGGGTCATCCGTTCGGCCGCATTCGAAAACATGGCCTATGGCAACAAGCCCTCCCGGGACCTGATGGACTACCATGTGGCCGTGGCTCGCGGCGGCGTCGGTATGACCACGCTGGCTTATGCGTCCGTGTGCCGGAGCGGCCTGTCTTTCGACGGCCAGCTCTGGATGCGCGAGGAGATCGTGCCCGCCTTGCGGGAGATCACGGACGCCGTGCATGCGCAGGGAGCGAAAGCATCCATCCAGTTGGGCCATTGCGGCAACATGACGCACCGGTCGACCTGCGGGTGTATGCCCGTGGGGGCATCCGGTGGCTTCAACCTCTATTCTCCGACCTTTGTCCGCGCCCTGCGTGAAGATGAGATCGAGGCGCTCGTGGAGGACTTCGGCCATGCGGTGGAACTGGCCCGGAAGGCAGGATTCGACTGCGTCGAGATCCACGCCGGGCACGGCTATCTCATCAGCCAGTTCCTTTCGCCCTACACGAACCACCGCCGGGACCGTTTCGGCGGCAGCCTGGAGAACCGGATGCGTTTCATGCAGATGGTGATCCGCCGGGTGATGCAGGCGGCAGGGGACGACATGGGCGTGCTGGTCAAGATGAACATGCACGACGGTTTCCGCCGCGGCATGCAGCGGGCGGAATGCCTGGAAGTTGCACGGGAGCTGGAGCGCCTGGGCGTCCACGCGATCGTCCTGTCCGCCGGGTTCGTGAGCAAGGCCCCCATGGAAGTGATGCGCGGAGCCATGCCCATCCGGACGCTGGCTTATTATATGGACATGCGCAAATTCTGGTGGCTCAAGGCCATGCTCCGGCTGGTGGGGCGGATCATAATCCCTACCGTGCCGTACCGCGATGCCTATTTCCTCGAGGATGCGAAAGAGTTCCGCGCTGCCGTGAGCCTGCCCCTGGTCTATGTGGGCGGTATGGTCTCCCGCGCGTCGATGGAGGAAGCCCTTGGCGCAGGGTTCGACGCCCTCCAGATGGCCAGGGCCCTGGTTCGGGATACGGATTTCGTGAATAAACTCCGCAGCGGAGAAGTGGAGCGCAGCGAGTGCCGCCACTCCAACTACTGCATCGGGCGGATGTACTCGCTCGAGATGCGCTGCAATCATTGTATGGAGAATCTGCCGTCCTGCCTGCGCAGGGAGGTGGACAAAGCTGAGGAGCGATGGTCGCACTGATTACGGGAGGCAGCTCCGGCATGGGCCTGGAGTACGCCCGCCAGTTGGCTGAGCGCGGTTACGACCTGCTGCTCGTGAGCAACCGCGCGGAGGAACTGTCCTCCGCCGCGGCCGCCCTGTCAGCGGAATATCCCGTACGTGTCCGGACGCATTATCAGGACCTGGCGCAGGCCCGTGCGGCGGATGGACTCTTCGGCTGGTGCCGGTCGGAAGGGATCCTCCCGGATGTCTTCGTGAACAACGCCGGCATGTTCTTTTTCAAGGAACTGCAGCCTGATGACCTGGACCGTGTGCAGGCCATGCTGGACCTGCATGTCAATACTTCCACCCGCCTGTGCCTGCTCTTCGGCCAGGCCATGAAAGAGCGGGGGAGCGGGCATATCCTGATCGTCTCGTCGATGGCCGCGCGGATCCCCGCGCCGGGTATCACGACCTATTCCGCCACCAAGGCTTACCTGCGCAGTTTCGGCCGTTCGCTTTCCTATGAGTTGAAACCCTACGGGGTCGGCGTCACGACGGTCTGTCCCGCCGCCATTGCGACGCCGCTTTACCGCCTGAGCGAGAAATGGATGCGCGTCGGTGTCCGGAGCGGCCTGATCCATACGCCGCGCTGGCTGGTCCGCCGGGCGCTCCGGGCTATGTTCCGCGGACGCCGCGTGGTGAGTCCTTCCCTGATGAATGTCTGGCTCCCGGCCTTGATCGCCCTGCTGCCGGGACCGCTGATCCAACGGATATGGAAAAGATTGAAGTAAGCCTCCTGCTGCTCCTGGCAGCCGTCCTGCCCCTGTCCGCCCAGCGGGTGGAAACGGTCCCGTTCGGGGATTTCGAGCATTGGACGGTCCGGCATATCAAGGAATCCGCCATCATCGGCGGTGAAGTCAAAACCCTTTACGTACTGGGGCCTGACGAGACCATCGAGGGTAACAAGGCTTATGATTATTCGCGCACGCCCTGGGCTTCGTCGAACGCCTATGCCCGGGTGTCAGGCGTGACCAAGACCAGCCTGTCGGTCGAGCCGGACCAGGGGCCTGGCGGTAAGTGCGCGAAGTTGTCGACCGTCTATGCTTCCTGCAAGGTGGCTGGTTTGGTCGAGATCCAGGTGCTGGCCACGGGTTCCCTCTATTGGGGCAGGATGTACGAACCGATTACCGGGGTGAAGAATCCCTACGCCAACATGGACTGGGGGATTCCCTTCACCGGCCGGCCGACCGCCCTGCTGCTTGACTACAAGGCCGTGCTGCCCGCGACAGGCAAACTGGTGCGGGGCACGACCTTCAGCAAGACTGAGATACCCGGGGAAGATCCCTGCCAGGTGATGCTCCTGCTCCAGCGCCGCTGGGAGGATGCGGATGGCAACATCCACGCCGAGCGTGTCGGGACGGCGTTCCTGCGCATCAGCAGGAGTACAGACGGGTGGCAGTTCGGACGTCGGATCCCGGTCTGGTACGGCGACGCCCGGCAGCAGGCCGGTTACCGCTCCTATATGGGGCTGGTATCGGGCGAGAAAACATTGTACGCCACCAACAGCAAGGGGCGCCGCGTACCCGTGCGCGAAGAGGGCTGGGCGGCTGCGGATGCACCCTGCACGCACGCCGTGCTGCAGATCTCGTCCGGCTGCCAGGGCGGCTTCACCGGCGCTCCTGGCAATACACTGTGGGTGGACAACCTCAAGATGGAATATGCGCGGTAGCAGGATTATCGTTACGGGGGCAAGCGGCGCAATGGGCGCTGCGGCTGTCCGGGCCCTGGCCGGGCAGGGGCACTCCGTCGTGATGGCCTGCCGGAACCTGGAGAAAGCGGCGGTGGTCCGGGACAGAATCCTGGCGGAAGTGCCCGGAGCCAGGCTGGACATCCGGGAACTTGACCTGGCATCTCCCGCCTCCGTATATGCTTTCGCCGATAAACTGGACGGCGGTTCGGTCGCTGCCCTGTTCAACAACGCGGGCGTGATCAGCCGGGGCTATGCCTTGACGCCCGACGGGCTGGAACAGACCTTTGCCGTCAACTATTTCGGCCCGGTCCTGCTGACGCGGCTGCTCCTGCCGCGCCTGGATCCGGATGCCGGTATCGTGAACATGGTCTCGCTGACCTGCCGTTTCGTGCAGATAACGGAGAAATCCTTGTTCCCGAAGGAGAAGGATTTTTCCCAGTTGGGCACATATGCCCGCTCGAAACTGGCCATGATCTATTTCTCGCAGGAACTGGCCCGCCGCAATCCTTCGCTCCGGATCAACCTCGCCGATCCGGGCATCGTCAATTCCAACATGATCTCCATGGGACGCTGGTTCGATCCGCTGGCGGACGTGCTGTTCCGTCCCTTCTGCAAATCTCCCGCCCGGGGCGTCCGGCCGGCATTGGAGGCGCTGGCATCCCAGGAGCGGGGACAATACTTTGTCGGGAAGCGCGTACTCGAGCTTCCCGACCGGTTCGACGATCCTGAACTTGCCCTCCGGCTGTGGGAGGTGACGGACCGTATCCTTTTCTGATTCAGCTTAGATCTCCTCGTCTTCGAAGCCGTCTTTGCGCTGACGGTCGCGCAGCTTGCGGACCGGGTCGCAGGTCAGGCCGATACCCAGTTTGCCGAAGGTCTTACGGTCTACTTCGCTGAGCATGACAGTCGAGTGGACCTGCGCGCCCCGGAGCGAGGGAAGCTGGGCCAGGGCGAGCTTGCAGTTCTCGTCCAGCAGGCTCATCATGGAGATGGCGACCAGCACCTCGTCGGTGTGCAGGCGGGGGTTGTGTCCGTGCAGGTATGTGACCTTGGTCTTGGAGATCGGCTCGATCATCGTCTGCGGGATCAGCTTGACGTTGTGCGCGATCTTGGCCTGGTGCTTCAGGGCGTTGAGCAAGAGGGCAGCGCTGGGGCCGAGCAGCGGGGAGGTCTCGGCGGTCAGGATGGCGCCGTCTTCGAGCTCGATGGCGGCCGTGGCGACGCCGGAGACGTCCATCCTCTCCTTGGCGGCGACCGTTGCCTTGCGGTAGGTGGTCGTGATACCGGCTTTCTTCATCACCAGGGCGATCTTGTTCACCTCCGCTTCCGTGGCCTTGCCGTCTGCGAAATTGCAGAGCGCCGTGTAGTACCGGCGGATGATCTCCTGCTTGGAGGCCTCGCGGCAGACTTCGTCATTGCTGATGCAGGAGCCGATCATGTTGACGCCCATGTCGGTAGGGGATTTATAGGGAGAGCTCCCGTAGATGTCGTCGAAGAGGGCGTTCATCACCGGGAAGATCTCGACGTCGCGGTTGTAGTTGACCGCAGTTTCGCCATAGGCGTCAAGATGGAAGGGGTCGATCATGTTGACGTCGTCCAGGTCTGCCGTGGCGGCCTCGTAGGCGATATTGACCGGATGCGTCAGCGGGAGGCTCCAGACCGGGAAGGTCTCGAACTTGGCATAGCCGGCCTTGATCCCGCGCTTGTTCTCCTGATAGAGCTGGCTCAGACAGACGGCCATCTTGCCGCTTCCGGGGCCGGGAGCCGTCACGACGACGAGCGGCTTGGTCGTGACCACGTAGTCGTTCTTGCCGAAGCCTTCTTCGGAGTCGATCAGGGCCACGTTGTTGGGATATCCCTCGATGGTGTGGTGGTAATAGACCCGGATGCCCATGTTCTCCAGGCGCTTGCGGTAGGCTTCTGCGCTGGCCTGGCCGTTGAAGTGCGTAATCACGACGCTGTTGACGCTCAGGCCACGCGCCATGAACTCGTCGCGCAGGCGCAGCACATCCATGTCATAGGTGATGCCCAGGTCATTGCGGATCTTGTTTTTCTCGATGTCGATGGCACTGATTACGATGACGATCTCTGCATCGTCCTTCAGCTGCATCAGCATCTTGAGCTTGCTGTCGGGTTCGAATCCCGGAAGGACACGGCTGGCGTGGTAGTCGTCGAAGAGCTTGCCGCCGAATTCCATGTACAGTTTGTCGCCAAATTCGGCGATGCGGTCCTTGATGTGTTCTGATTGGATTTTGAGATACTTCTCGTTGTCGAACCCGTATTGCATAAGCTGTCTTGTGTTTTTGAATACGGGTTACAAAAGTAGGGTATTTGGCGGAAATTTGCAAGATGGCTTCCTTCGGGATTCCATAAAAAATCATTATGTTTACAAAAAAATCAGTACATATGAAACGACTCCTCCTTATCTGCGCCATGGTGTGCGCCTCCGTCGTCCTGTCTGCCCAGAGCAGGATCATCACCGAACCTGTCAAGAGTTCCGTGCTCGACCGTGAAGTCAGTGTGAACGTATATATCCCGGCCGGGTTCGACCGCTCGGAGGCCCGGTACCCTGTCCTCTATCTCCTGCACGGCCTGTACGGGACGAATGTCGATTGGGCGGAGTCCGGCCAGCTCAAGATTGTCCTCGACGAACTCATCGGGACGGGGGAGGCCGCTCAGATGGTCGTGGTGATGCCCTGCGCCGGTGGACCGGACGTGCATGCTGTCCAGAACGGATACTTCAACGTGAAGGACAATGCCTATGAGGACTTCTTTTTCCAGGAGTTGATTCCCGCCATGGAGGCGAAATACCGCTGCGGCGGCTCCAAGGGAGCCCGTGCCATCTCCGGCCTGTCGATGGGCGGTGGCGGCAGCACCGTCTACGCCCAGCGCCATCCGGACATGTTCTCAAGTTGCTACGCGATGAGCGCCTGGCTGGACAATCCGATGGAGGCCTCGACCGACCCGAAGGTTACAGCTGACAAGATGTACATCACGATGAAATCGGTCCGGGACCATTCCGCCCTGGATTTTGTGGACAATGCGGATGCGGCCACCGTCGCGGCCCTGCAAGGTGTCAAGTGGTTCCTGGACTGCGGAGACGACGACCCCTTGCTTCCGCTTTCGACGGAGCTGCACCAGAAAATGCGCCAGAAAAGGATCGCCTGCGAACTTCGCGTGCGCAATGGCGCCCACAACTGGGAATATTGGCACACGGCACTGCGGCTTTCGTTGCCTTTCGCCACGCGCAATTTCAGCCGGTAAAATATTTTTGTAAAAACTGTTTCATTAGTCAACAGTTTTTCTAACTTTGTATCTGTTAGTTAGTCCGGACAGGGCACAGGCGCTTTCCGGGGTAAGTTGAACATACACGCTTATTGTTAACTTATCTTATAGTGTAATGAAAAAAGGTTTAATTATTGTTGCATTGCTGGCGGCAGTCTCTGCCGGCAATGTCGTCAATGCCCAGGTCTCCCAGTCTCCCGCACTGGCCGCCCAGATCAAGGACGAGGGCCTGAACAACTCCAAGATCGAGGAGATCTCCCAGTACATGACCGACCTGCTCGGTTCCCGTCTGACCGCCTCCCAGCAGAAGCGTCGCGCGGAGGGTCTGGTGGTCTCCAAACTGCGTGAGTTCGGCCTGTCGAACCCGCGTGCTGAATTTGCCTATGAGTTCCCTCGCGGCGGCTGGGATGTCGTCAAGACCTACGCTGCCATGACGGCTCCTTATTATTGCGCTTTCTCCGTCAATCCCAAAGCCTGGTCCGGCAGTACCAACGGACTGGTGAAGGGCGAGTGCGTCGTGTTCGATGTCCAGACCAAGGAGGATATCGCCAAGTATCGCGGCAAGATCGCCGGCAAGATCCTGCTGATGCCCTCGACGCAGACCTATGCCATCAACTTCAACCCGCTTGCGACCCGCTATACGGACGAGCAGCTGAAGGCCCTGACCCAGGACAACCGCACTTCCAGCGCGATCTCTCCCGCCGGCCCGCCGACGGCCGGCCGTGCCGGTGCACGCCAGGTCATCGACCGCGAGGCCTACATGGAGCTCCAGAACATGACCCGCGAGCTGCTTGCCAGCGAGAAGCCGCTCTGCATCATCACCGGCCGAGGCACCTTCAATGTCCCCAGCGGCACGGGTGTCTCCTACAAGGTCGGCGATCCTGAACCGACTCCCGAACTCATGATGCCGATCGAAGACCATGGCCGCATGGTCCGACTGATCCAGAACGGCGAGAAGGTCGAGATGGAGCTCGAGCTGATCAACAAGTTCACCAACGACCAGGAAGTCCACAACGTCTACGCCGAGATCCCCGGTACCGATCCGAAACTCAAGGACGAGATCGTCCTCATCGGCGGTCACCTCGACTCTTGGCACGGCGGTACCGGCGCTGCCGACAACGCCTCCGGCTGTATTGTCATGATGGAGGCCATGCGTATCATCAAGGCCCTGGGCATCCAGCCCAAGCGTACGATCCGCATCGCCCTCTGGGGTGGTGAGGAGCAGGGTCTCTACGGTTCCCGCGGCTACCTGGAGCAGTATCTCTACAAGGAGCAGAAGAAGCTCCCCGGTTTTGACAAGTTCGCCCTGTATCTCAACATGGACAACGGTTCCGGCCGTTTCCGCGGTATCTACCTGGAGCGCAACGATGTGGCTTTCCCGTTCTTCGAGGCATGGATGAAATACATCGAGCCGCTCGGTTTCAACTACCTCTCGCCGCGTACCACCGGCTCGACCGACCACGTGACCTTCAACCGCGTCGGCCTGCCCGCCTATCAGTTCATCCAGGATGTGCTGGAGTACAACCGTACCTACCACACCATCATGGACACTTACGAGCGTCTGTCCCTGGGTGACCTGACCCTGGATGCCACCATCGTGGCCTGGCTTGCCGTCTGCGCCGCCAACGATCCCGGTAAGATCCCTGCCCGCGAGATGCCGGCGAACCCCATGCGTTTCTAGACCGGACACGCATCCCTATCTCTATGCCCGACCCCGCCTGGGGCCGGGCATTTATATTTTAAACTTGGAGAAGGGCTTCACGCGTGCCAGCAGGATAGAGGCGACGGTGATGAAGATGCCGGACAGAATGGTGGTGAGAAGCGTGAAGTGGATGCCCAGGATATGCTCCATCAGGCAGAACAGGACCCAGATGACGAAGAACCACTGCAGCAGGTAGATGCGCAGCACGTCAGAAGCACAGCGCGTGACTTGGGCCGTGATGCTCCGGGGGGCGCTCCGCAGCAGGAAATGGCAGATACCTGCGCTCATCAGGAAGGCGTTGATGCAGATGAGGGCGTCCCAGGTGCGGGTGTGGTAGAAATGCAGCACGGACGAAGTGTCGAACATGCCGATCCCTCTCGGGGCTGCATAAAGGGTATAGCCCAGATAGATCATCGTGGCGACCGGAGTCAGGATCAAGTAAAGCCTGTCCTTGTCCCGGCAGCGCCGCAGCCAGCGCCCCATCCCGTAGCCGGCGACGACGAAGACGAACCAGTTCAGCAGCGGGAAATAGCTCTCGACATCCTCGCCCCGGATGCCGGCGAACAATCCCAGGACGGCATCGGACAGGTAATGTCCCGTTGTGGCCATGTGGATGCAGGAACCTCCCAGCGACATGGCCACGGCCATCAGCAGGATGCTCCAATAGGGGAGCCGCAGCCGCAGCAGCAAGCCAAGTACCATGGCGGACAGACCGGCGAACTGCAGGATGTCGATGAGGACCACTTCGCCCACCGCCCATCCGGTCAGGTATCCCTTTCCGCTTGCGACGCCTGCGACGAGTACGCCCAGCGCCCGGAACAGGTTGAGCGCATAGGCTGTCAGAAAAAGCCTGAACCCGCGCCGGCACATGGCGGCGGGATCCTTCCGGTGATGCCAATACGTGAATCCGATGCCCATGCACATCATGAAGACCGGCGCCGCGAACTGGTGTGCTCCGATGAAGGTGATGAAATAGGGGACTCCCTTCGAGATACTGGCGCCCGTATACTCGAAAGGATGGCTCAGGATCATGAAGACGATGGCAATGACCTTGGCCAGGTCCAGGTTGACCTGCCTGCCGGTATTGACATCGAGCCGGGAGAATATGTCCTTGAGCGAGTGTGGCATGGTTCTTTGTGAAGCGGAAACTCAAAGTTACGGGATTTTTTTCATCTTTTATTATCTTTACACAGAATCTCAATCAACCTTTAGGACAATGAAACGCTGCAAGTCATATTTCCGTATCGGCGTGGCGGCAATCCTTGCCGTCATGCTTATGGGGTGCCGCTCTTCGGAGCAGGCTCCCTATTCCCTGTCTTATACCGTTTCGGTCGATACGACGGCTCACTACCTTAATGTCCGTCTGGCATACGAGGGCCCCGGAGGGGATAATCTCGTGCTGAACCTGCCCCGCTGGACGCCAGGTTATTATGAGATCATGGATTACGCCAAGCATCTGTGTGATTTCCGGGTTGAAGACAATGCAGGTATGCCTGTGCCCTGGCAGAAGGAAGGGATGAACCGGTGGCGCATCAGCCGGCCTTCTGACGGCAGCCTGACGGTTACATACCGTATCTTTGCCGACCAGCGGAACGTGGCTTCCAGTCGCGTCAACGGTAAGATTGCCTTTATCGCCCCGGCGGGCGTTTTCATGCATGTGGACGGGGAGACCGCCCATCCCGTGAACGTATGCTTCGAACTGCCGGACAATTGGAACAACCTTTCCTCCGGCCTTCTGCCCCGGGAGGAGGGAGGACGCAGTTTCGTGGCGCCGGATTTCGACACCCTTTATGATTCTCCTTTCCTGGCAGGAAATTTCCTGACCCGGACCTTCGTCCACGAAGGCCACCGCTATGACTTCGCCATCGAAACCCCGGATGGACTGGAAGAATCCGGTTTCGAATCGGATTTCTGCCGCATCGTCAGCGCCGCCTCGCATTTGATGGGCGACGTCCCTTATGACAATTACTGTCTCATCCACATGGGGGCTGGCGGGGGCGGCCTGGAGCATTGGAATTCCCAGGCCTGTTACACCGGAGGCAATTACCGGTTCTCTACCCGCCGGTCAAAGGTGAATTTCCTGGCTTTCGTGGCCCACGAATACTTCCACCTGTATAATGTAAAGTGCATCCGTCCGGCGGAGCTGTGGCCGATCGACTATGACCGGGAAGCCGTCACGCCCATGCTCTGGGTCAGCGAAGGTCTCACCTGCTACTACGAGTTCCGGCTTCTCCGGGACTCCGGCATCGCCACCCCCGACGAATCATTGGAACAACTTTCCAAGTATTTCGGCCAGTATGCGCCTTTCGAAGGCCAGCGCCACATGTCCCTGCGGGAGAGCAGCTATGATATCTGGCTCAATTTCATGAACCGCGACTCCAACGGACGGGATGTCCGCACGGACTATTACCACAAGGGACCGATGGTGGGCCTGCTGATGGATATCGACATCCGGCGGGCGACCGGCCATGCGCGTTCTTTAGACGACGTGATGCGTCTCCTGTACCGCCGATTCTACCAGGAGCGCCGGTGCGGATTCACGGAAGAGGATTTCTGGGATGCCGTCGAGGAGGTCTCAGGACGCCCGGCAACCCATCTGCGCCGCCTCGTCGAAACGACGGACGACATCGACTATGCTTCCTATCTGGAGGACGCCGGTCTCGTCATTGACGAAAAGACCTGGAGTGTCCGCCGCGTGGAGACTCCGTCTCCATCCCAGGAGGGTTTCCTCCGGAACATGAATCTGCTTTAGCGTTATTTTACCGGACTCAGCCTGTAGAGCGCGACGTCGTGTGACCCTACGGTTATCTCGGTTTTGGCGCGGGTCGTGAAGGGTTTTACGGACGGGTTCCACAAGTCCCTGGCCCGGTAAGTGACCTTGGAGAAGTCCGTACTGCGGCCGCTGATCTCGTCATTTACTTCGAGGGAAGCCCAATTGAGGGAAACTACGGCCGGTTCGTCACCCACGTTCAGGACACAGAACGCCCAGTCGCCCCCCTCGAGCGGCTTGAACCAGTATTGGAGGTCTCCTTTCTTTTTCAGGCGCAGGCCCTGGATGCCGAGCGGGTCCTGGTCAATGGCGATGACCTCCCGGTTGGTGATGGTGGCAAGCGTCTCGGGAGTCATGTCCGTGATGTCATTGCCGAGGATGAGCGGGGCAGCCATCATGCACCAGAGGGTGAAATGTGCCCGGTCTTCGGCAACCGTCATCCCATTGCCGACTTCCAGCATGTCCGGGTCGTTCCAGTGTCCCGGGCCGGCATAGCGCCGTAGCGGTTCATTGATGTCCACGATCGTCATGACACCAAGCGGTGTCCAGCTTTTCTTTCCGTTCTCGTCATACCTTTGGGGGATGGGCATGAACCCTACGCCGATGTCACCGGTGGTCCTCCAGGAATGGCCGACATCGGCCGCCCACTCCCAGGGCTTGCTGCTTCCCCATTCGCACATGCTGAACAGAATCGGGCGCCCTGCCCGGCGCAAGGCGTTGCGCATCAGGGTATAAGCCCCCTTCGGGTTGACGTTTTCCGTGTAGCACCAGTCGTATTTGAGGTAGTCGACGCCCCACGATGCGTAGGTGAAAGCATCCTGGTACTCGTGACCGAGACTGCCGGTGTAGCAGGCGCAGGTGTTGGTCCCGGCGTCGCTGTAGATGCCCAGCTTGAGTCCTTTTGCATGGAGATAGTCGGCCAGGGCCTTCATCCCGGAAGGGAACTTCTCTGGGTCTTCGTGCACGAATCCCTGCTCGTCCCGCTCCCCGTGCCAGCCGTCATCGAGGTTGAGGTATACATAGCCGGCATCGACAAGTCCCAGGGAGACCATCTTGTCGGCGATGTCCTTGATGAGCGTCTCGTTGATGTTGGTCTGGAATTTATTCCAGGAACTCCAGCCCATCTGGGGCGTTTCGGCGAGCCCCTCCCATTTGGGGAGCGGGGCGTCGGGCAGCCGGTTCTGGGCAGTTGCAGGAATCACAACCAGGGCGGCGGCCATGAAAAGAACCAGGAAGACGCATTTATTCATATTATTCGAAATGTTTTATGGTTACATGCAAACGATTTACGTGATTTCAAAGATACGAAAAAAGTTTTTTCCTATCTTTACAAGTACGTTTAACCGCATCCTTTTATGGCCAAGACAGATTCCAAGAAGCAGAGATCTCCGCAAATCGAGATCCTTTGGGACGGAAACGTTCCGGAAGCCACTTATTTCAAGCGCGAAGAGTATCGCATCGTGGCGAAGGTAGAGAACGGCAAATACATCCTCGAGCGCTTTGGTTGGGACGAGGATCCTGACAAGGGCGAGCGTATCGTCGTCTCCGCGAAGGATACCCTCCGCCTAATGGACAGCCTCAGGGTCAAGAACCCGGACACCCTCATCAAGACGCTTGGTAAAAAATTCGCCCTGAAGGAGCCGCACAACTCCTTCGTCAAGATCCAGGCCTCCCTCCAGAGAAGAGGGATCCCGTTTGAAAAGAAATAAGCGCTATTCGGCCGGAGCGAAGTCTTCTTTCCCTACGCCGCAGGTAGGGCATACCCAATCTGCCGGGAGGTCTTCGAAAGATGTTCCGGGAGCGATGCCGTTGTCGGGATCGCCGATGGCGGGATCGTACTCATACCCGCAGATTTCGCAGATGTACTTTTTCATATCGGTGAGAATGTGGTTCGTCTCCTGCAAAGATAGTATAATTTCCGATTGTTGATCGCCTGTAATGAACAGAGAAGAAAAGATGATAGGAGGCAAGCGGTGCATCATCCTGGCAGACGGCGCACCGGAGGTTTTGTTGGTCGAACCGATGGACGAACAGGACCTGGCATTCCTGGACCGGGAGACCGAGGTCCTGAAAGCCGGGACGGACCGGCCGTTCGCCCTGGTGGCCCTGGTTATCGAAGCATGGAATCGGGAACTGACTCCGTGGGGCGCGGAGCCTGTCTTCGGCAAAGAGCCTTTCGGCGACGGTGCCCCCGCCACGCTCCGCCTGATCGAGGAGGAACTGATCCCGGAAGTGCAGCGCATGTTCCCCTCGCTCAGCGGGGGAGAGCGGATCCTGGGTGGCTATTCGCTGGCGGCATTATTCTCCCTTTGGTGCGCTTATGAGAGCCGGTCCTTTACCGGGATCGCTGCCGCTTCTCCGTCCGTCTGGTATCCCGGATGGATGGATTTCGTCCGTACGCATACGCCCTTGGCGCGGAATCTTTACCTGAGCCTGGGCGACAAAGAATACAAGTCGCGCAACAAGGTGATGGCGACCGTGGAGACCTGCATCCGGGAATATGCCGGCATCCTGTCCGCTACCGAAGGGATCAACACCAAGCTTGCGTGGCATCCAGGCAATCATTTCGTCGATACCGACCGGCGTACGGCACAGGCATTCCTCTGGACAATAGACCCTGACTAGTCTTCTTCTGAAGTGTCACCCAGCATCTGCAGGTAGCCCGGAATCGCCCGTCCGCCCGCTTTGTGCAGGTCTTTCTTCTGGGCGGTCATGGAGATCACCTGGAGCGTGGGTGTCATGCTGACGTAGGCGTCCTTGAAGTCCGTGAATTTGTCGCCGGTTTCCGCCCTGCCGGAGAAGACATAGTCGTAATAGGCAATCTCATCCATGCGTCCTTCCATGATGGTCTTGAGGCTGTCCAGGCCTTTCATGATCTTCCGGGTACGCTGGATGGCTTCCCAGTGCCGGGCGGCATTTTTCGGCTTGCGCTGCCAGTTGTAGTCATCGTAGAGTTTTGTCTCTTCCTGCAACTTGAGCTCGTAGACATTCTGCCGGCGCTCGAATTCGGTCCGGAAGGTCGTGGAATCGATCTTCGCGATGTCGTAGAGTTGGAATGAACCTTCCTGGCCCTGAAGGATATAGGTGCCCAGGGCATCCTGAAGGGGATCCGTCTTCTTCTCACCGCATGATGCGAGCGTGCAGAGTGATATCAGTATCAGGATTCTGAAGACAGTTTTCATGATGGTAAAATGATTTGGAATGCTAAGTTACGTTTTTTCTGAGAAAACCCCTATCTTTAAGATGTTTAATCAGAAAGACAAGATGAGGTCGTATTTACTCCTTCTTTTATTCCTCTTCAGCTCCTCTCTTTCCGCCCAAGACGGCAAGGTCGTCGGTCCCGCTGGGGATATTTCTTTCAAGATCAGTCTCCCGGAAGGATTCAACCCGGCGACCGACCGGTGTCCGATGGTGATCCTGATGCACGGTATCTTTTCCAGCAAGGATTATAATCCCATGCCCGCCTTGGCAAAAGGTCTCGCCCACGCGGGGATTGCCTCCATCCGCTTCGATTTCGACGGCCACGGAAAGAGCGAGGGACGTATGCAGGACATGACCATCGAGAAAGAACTGTCCGATGCCAGGGCTGTCTGGGAATATGTCCGGGCGTTGTCTTATGTCGAAAGCATCGGTCTGCTGGGCCACTCCCAAGGCGGCGTGATCGCTTCTATGACAGCGGGACGTCTGGCAGCCGAAGGCACTGCACCTGACGGCCTTGTGCTGATTGCGCCGGGTTCCGTCATCAAGAATGCCTGCCAGAACGGGAAATTCTTCAACGCCACCTTCGACCCCAATGACCCGCCGGAGTTCATCCGCTGCTGGGGCTTCATGAAACTGGGCAGGGAATACCTGCTCACGACGCAACAGCTTGATATCTATGGTACAGCATCTGCCTACAAGGGTCCTGTCCGGATTCTTCACGGGACCCGTGACCGCATTGTGCCCATGTGGTGCAGCGAGCAGTTCGCGGAATCCTTCGGAGACCGCTCGGAATTGGTGACCGTGGAAGGGGAGAACCACACCATCACTCGGAGACGGGCGGTAGTCGTGGAATCCGTCGTGGCCTTTTTCAGGCAGCTCCTGCGCTAGGCCGCTTCGGCGAATCGTTTCAGGGTCTGCTCGTCCAGCCGTTGGACCGTCCAGTCGGACAGGGGGAAGGCGCCGATGGAACGATAGACGGACAGGGCGGGTTCATTCCAGTCGAGGCAGATCCATTCCATGCGGCCGCAGCCCCGCTCCACGGCCAGGTCCGCAACGTATTTCAGCAGGGCTTTGCCGTACCCCAGGCCCCTCTTCTCCGGGAGGATGAACAGGTCTTCCAGGTACATTCCTTTGCGTCCGACAAAGGTGGAGAAATTGTGGAAGAACAGGGCGAATCCGACGATGACACCATCTTCCTCGCCGAAGACCACTTCGGCGGCATGCTCCACGAACAGGGAATGGTAAAGGGTCGCTTCATCCGCGACGACGTCGTCGGCGCATTTTTCATAGACCGCGAGTTTCTTGATGAACTCGAGGACGGTGCCGGCCTCGTCTGGCCTGGCCGGCCGGATGGTAAATGCTTTCATTTTTCTCACTACTCTGGAATCCAAAAGTAACAAATAATCTGCAAAATGCGTATCTTCGTCTCTATGAGCACTGAATTTACCTTTCGCCCGATGCGGCGTTTCAAACAAGCACTGCCGGAGCAGGAGTGCCGGGATATATTGGCCCTGGCTTACAGGGGCACGCTGTCGGTCGTGGGCGACGGCGGGTATCCTTATGCGCTGCCGATCGATTTCTTGTATGCTGATGGCCATATCTGGTTCCATTGTGCCCTTGAAGGACATAAAATGGATGCCATCAAGGCATGCGACAAGGCTTGCTTCACGGTTATCGATGAACCGGTTCGGGAAGAGGATGACTGGTGGTATCACGTCCGGAGCGTCATCTGTTTCGGGCGGATACGGGTTGTTCCTGACGATGCCGAGCGCCTTGTCAGGCTACGTCAACTCGGTGCCAAGTATTTTCCGGAGGGATATGATATCGATTCCGATATGATGAAGAATGGTCCGAGAGCTGCCGTACTGGACTTCGCGATCGAGCACATGAGCGGCAAGCGTGTCCGCGAAAAGTAGGCTCCTGGGTTTTATCTGCCGGAGGTCTTTCCGAGGAAATCCGTAGGCGTGATCCCCGTCTCTTTTTTGAACAGCCGGGTGAAATGGTGCGGGTAGTCGAAGCCCAGCATGCGGGCGGTTTCGTTGATGTTGTTCCCGTTCATCAACAGGTTCTTGCCCTGTTCGATGACGAAAGAATGGATATAGCCGATGGCCGTGCCGCCGGTGGCCTTGTGTATGACATCTCCCAGATAGCGGGCTGAATAGGCGAGCTGTCCGGCGCAGTACCGGACAGAAGGAACGCCCGTGTCCAGTTGCTTGCCGTCCAGATAGTATTCGCGGAGCAGGTTGTGGAAGCGCTTGAGAATATCGGCAGAGGATCTGTCTTCTTGCGACAATTGGCGCAGATAGATGCGGTTGCAGTATTCCAGGATAAGCCGGAGGTATCCAAGGATAACGGAACGAAGGGCCGTGGAATCGGCCTGTTCCTGCAGTTCGTGTCTCAGTTGGGTTAGCAGCTGGGTGATCCTTCCCCATTCGGCGGGTTCCATCTTCAAGGTCTCCGTAGCGAAGTATGAGAAGAAACGGTACTCCTTCATCCTGGGTTCCAGGTCAGTCCCGTGCAGGAGCTCCGGCGCGAAAAGCAAGGCCCAGCCGCTGATGTGGATCCGCTCCCCGTCATCTTCCTTCCCGCCAATCTGGCCCGGTTCTACAGCGATGATGGAACCGTCTGCTGCATCGAACATCTTCATGCCGTAGGTGAGGTTCTTCGGGAAGTTCCGCTGGATGAAGAGGCCATAGACGCCGTAGCGGTTCAGGCTGGAATGTATGGGGGATACTTCGTCATAATGGATGACACTCACCAGCGGATGCAGGACAGGGGCGCCCAGGAAGCGGGCGTATACATTGGGGTCAGAGACTGGCAGGATGGTCTTCATAATGCTTGTAAAGGTAGAAAATTCCTGTATAATATCCAATTATCTGCGATATTGGTAGAAATCTGACAAAAATCGGTAGCGGACTCTCTTTCCGGCTCCGTACCTTTGTAAAAAAGAATCGAAGATGAAAAAGATCCTCTCCTTTTCCCTGGCAGCCCTGCTGCTGATCGCTTGCAAATCGAATACGGACGAAAATATGAGTACACTCACCCTTACCCAGGAATGGGACAAGACCTTCCCGAAATCCGAGCTGGTCAATCACTGCAAAGTCACTTTCCACAACCGCTACGGCATCGAGTTGGCGGCGGATATGTATGTCCCGAAGGATGCCGCGGGTAAACTCCCCGCGCTTGCGGTTTCCGGCCCCTTCGGCGCCGTGAAGGAGCAGTCCTCCGGCCTGTATGCGCAGCATATGGCCGAAAGAGGCTTCGTCACCGTCGCTTTCGACCCTTCCTTTACTGGTGAATCCGGCGGCGAACCCCGTCGGATGGCCTCCCCGGACATCAATACGGAGGATTTCCTGGCCGCCGTGGACTTCCTGTCCAATTGCGACCTCGTGGATCCGGAACGCATCGGCATCATCGGTATCTGCGGTTTCGGCGGCATGGCCGTCAATGCCGCAGCCCTCGACCCGCGCATCAAGGCGACGGTGGCATCGACCATGTATGACATGAGCAAGATCAATGTCGAAGGCTATTTCGCCAGCGAGGATACACCTTCCCAGCGGATGGAAAAGCGCAAGGCGCTGGCTGCGCAGCGCACGAAGGACTATGCTTCCGGAACGTACGAGCGTGCCGGCGGTGTCATCGACCCGCTTCCGGACGATGCCCCCTGGTTCGTCAAGGATTACCACGCCTACTACAAGACCCCGCGCGGCTATCACAAGCGCAGCGGAAACTCCAACGATGGCTGGAACGTCATCGGTTGCCAGAGCTTCATGAACCAGCCCCTGCTGGCCTGGGCCGGTGAGATTGAGAATCCCGTCCTCCTCATCCACGGTGAGAAGGCCCACAGCCGCTACTTCAGCGAGTATGCCTTCGGTCTGATGACCGGTGCCAACAAGGAGCTCATGATCATCCCCGGCGCCACCCACGTGGACCTTTACGACGACGTTGCAGGTGTGATTCCCTATGACAAACTGGCGTCTTTTTTCAAGACGAACCTGAAATGAAATTGTTGGGTCTTTTCATGACTGGATGGGCGGCACTCGTATCGGTTGCTGCTTCCTGCACGACGGATCCTCTCCAGACTCGTCCGGAACAAGATGCGACGGAGCGTAAGGAAGACAATGGCCAGAATGCTGCTGGCAATCCACAGAAACCGGAGACGAACGGGAGCAAAACGCTTGTCGTCTGGTACAGTTTTACCGGGAATTCCACCACCATCGTGCAGGCCCTGCGCGCACATGTTACGACAGACGCCCTGGAGATCAAGCCTGCGCAGGAAGGTCTTGACTATGCGGCGAACAATTATGCTATCGGCAGTTCATTGATCGCAGCCATTCGTGAGAACCCGTCTTCGGCATCTTCTTATCCGGCTGTCAAAGATGTTGAGGTGGCCTTTGACAACTACGAGACAATCATTATCGTGACCCCGCTCTGGTGGAGCCAGATGGCTGCACCCATGCAAAGCTTCCTGTTCAAATATGGCGGGAAGATGGCCGGCAAGACCATCGGCCTCGTCGTTACAAGTTCCAGCAGCGGTATTTCCGGTGTTGAGCAGGACGCAAAACGACTTGTTCCGCAAGGAAAATTCCTGTCGGAGAGCCTGTGGATCCGCTCCGCGCAGGTCGGCAGTGCAAAAGAACTCACGGCTGCCTGGTATGACAAGATGTTCCAGTCCAATAACGAAAACAACTCCATGAAAGTGACCATTACTGCCGGCGGAAAGTCTTTTACCGCCGATATCGAAGACTCCGAAACGGGAAAGGCATTCCTGCAGAAATTGCCGATGACGCTTGAGATGTCCGAACTCAACGGCAACGAGAAGTATTGTTATGGTGTCTCGCTGCCCAGAAGTGACCAGCATTATGACAGCATCACGGCTGGGGACCTGATGCTTTACAGCGGTGACTGTATTGTATTGTTCTACGGCTCAGCCGGAGGTTATAGTTATACACGGATCGGAAAGATCGTAGACGTGACCGGGCTTGCCGGTTCTCTGGGCAAGGGGAGTGTTTCCGTTAAATTTGAGAAACAATGAAAAAGACAGTATTCAGTTTGATTCTTATGACAATCATTTCACAAGTGGCCAGCGCGCAACTGACCATCAATATCCGTTATTCCGGAGAGAACGGAGGCGCCCGCAAATATGTGGAAGAGATGGAAAGCAGCGGCATTGCCGCGAGGATCCGTGCCATCGAGGGATGCATCCGTTACGACTATTTCTTCCCCGCCGATGATCCGGAAGGCTTGCTTCTGATCGACGAGTGGAGCGGACAGGAAGCTCTGGACCGTTATCACAACTCGCCGGTTATGCGGGAAGCAGCCGCGCTCCGCGAGAAGTACAAGCTGGGCGGCCGCCAGGTCCGGATGTTCCATCCGGCATCTTCTCCCACAAACCCCGCCAGCCAGAACCGTCCGCCGATGCCGACCCAGAAAGTCAACGGGCAGGTTGATATGCACAGCCATATGATTCCTGCATCTTATCTGCAGGCGGTCAAGGCCCACCGGATGGAAATGGACGAGAAATATCCCATCCCTTCCTGGAGCGCTGAGGCACATCTCCGGTTTATGGATGAGGCGGGCATACAGACCTCTGTCCTTACAATGCCCGCCCCGCAACCTTTCTTTGGCGATGTAGCGGAATCGGCATCCATCTGTCGGCGGTTCAATGAAGAAGCTGCTGCGCTGAAATCCCGGTATCCCGGTCGGTTCCTGTTCTGCGCCGCCCTTCCGCTTCCCGATGTGGATGCCGCTGTCACCGAGGCGAAGTACGCCTTGGAGGTCTTGGGAGCGGATGGCGTGAAACTGGCCACCAACAGTTATGGACAGTATCTGGGGGATGCGGAACTGGAACCGCTGATGGCTTATCTCCATAGCCGCAAGGCTGTCGTCATCATCCATCCGCACAAACCGTCGGCCGTCAATGACAAACTCGTTTCGGCGGTTCCACTGGCATCTTACGAGTACCTGGCGGAGACCACCCGCGCCATCTTGAATATGGTCGCACACAATGTCCTTGTCCGCTATCCGGATCTGAAAGTCGTTGTCCCGCACTGCGGTTCGTTCCTCCCCAACGCCCTGCCTCGCTTCAAGGGACTGCTGCCTACGATGGTCTCTCAAGGTTATATGCAGCCTGTTGATGTGGACGCCAATCTCTCCCGTTTGTACTTCGACTTGGCGGGCGCTGCGACGGACGATGCGATCGAATCGCTCCTTGCCATCACGGATCCTGACCACCTTCTCTATGGATCGGATTATCCCTACGTGGCCGCTCCAGCACTCGTCGGTGCAAAAAAGTCCTTGGAAGCACGCCTTGGTTCACTCGGCCTGGATATCCCGTCCGTGCTTGCCGGCAACGCTGCACGGCTTTTCGGATCAGAAGAATTGACCCAATAGTCCCAAACGATGAAAAAGCTTGCGTCTATCATTGCATTGATGCTGTCTGTTTTGACTATAAACGCTCAGAATATGGATGATGTATTGGCACCCCGTCGGCAGGCCCTTGCCGTCATTGCCGCATACGAAGCAAAAGGCGATATTACTGGTTTGGAAACTGCGTTGTCTGGCGCACTCGACCATGGATTGACTGTCAGCGAGGCCAAAGAGGCACTGTCACATCTTTATGCATATACGGGATTTCCGCGGTCGTTGAATGCGCTAGGTGCTTTGCAACGTGTCCTGGCCAAGCGTAAGGCTTCCGGGATCTATGATAATCCCGGACAGGAAGCAGATCCACTGCCGGACAGCTATGACGCCCTGAAACAGGGAACGGAGGTGCAGACCCGCCTTACCGGAACTCCTTTCCGTTACGATTTCGCCCCGGCCACGGATTATTATTTGAAGGCCCATCTGTTCGGTGATATCTTCGCCCGGAACAACCTTTCATATGCCGACCGGGAAATTGTCACGATATGTGCCATATCGGCACTCCCCGGCTGCGAACCGCAACTTGTTGCCCACGTCTCCGGCGCCCGCAATATGGGTGTTGCCGATTCGGAACTCCGGGCACTTCCCGCTTTGCTGGAAGAAAAAGTGGGGACTGAGGAAGCCGAGCGGCTCCGTGTTGCTCTGGCCTCTGTCCTTGGTGGGAGGCATTTCCCTGTGCAGCCGGTGGACTTTACCGTCTGGCCGAAGGGTGAACCCAACACCGCCTATGCCCAGTACTTCACGGGCAACAGCTATCTGGCTCCGATGGAAGGGGGTATTGCGAATGTCACCTTTGAGCCCCGCTGCCGCAACAACTGGCATATCCACCACAAGCAGGTCCAGGTACTCATCTGTGTTTCCGGCCGCGGCTGGTATCAGGAGTGGGGGAAAGCTGCTGTTGAAATGACCCCCGGTACCATCATCGCCGTCCCTGCCGAAGTCAAGCACTGGCACGGCGCTGCCGATGACTCGTGGTTCCAGCACCTGACCTATCACAAAGATGTGCAGGAGGGCGCTTCCAATGAGTGGCTGGAGCCTGTAAGCGATTCGCAGTACGACGCCTTGTAGCGTTTTGGCGTGCCGGTACGCGGGCGCGGGTCCTACCGGTCAATCAGGGGTTTCAGCTCGGATTCGAAGATATCCTTCGCCACAATGCGGTAATGGGGATGATAGGCATCGCTGAATGCCGGGCTGTGGTGCATGATCAGCTTGCCTTCCCTCACGAGGGAATCAAGCCGCGCGAGGTCCTCCTCCGCGCCGGGGATCCCGCTGAAGTCCTTCCGGATGATTCCGGCTATGCCGTTCCATTTGGCCACCCACTGCTCCGGCGTGACTTTCCTGCCTTCATTCGCGCTCCGCACGAATGCATCCAGCAGCACCTCCTCGCTGACCAGACCGTCCAGGACGGCAGCGAGGTCCACCCGCACATAGTTGCCCCGGTCTCCCACCGGATAGTACATCCGTTCCGGTGCGGCATACCGGAGACTGTCCAGATCCTCCCGGAAAGAGGCGAGTTCCGTCCGAAGGTAGTCCCTCGCATATTCCGGATCCGGGATCAGGTGCTCGGGGCCGAGGTTGTCCTGACAGAAATCCTTGTAGATGTCCTGCACGCGGGACTCCGGAAAATCCCGAAGCTGTTGCCGGATGGCCGACTCGGTTGCCGAGGGCTGGCAGCCGAAGAGCAGGATGAGGGCGAAGAGGAAAAGGGTACGGGGCATAGGGCTACAGGTCAAAGGGAATTTCTCCTTGCATGAACAGGACGGCGTTGCCGGTGATGGACACCCGCTGCCCTTCGAGGCGGACGCGCAGCAGTCCGCCACGCTGCGACAGCTGCCGGGCGACCATTTCCGTCTTGCCGAGTTTTCCTGCCCAGAGTGGGGTCAGGTAGGTGTGGGCACTGCCCGTGACAGGGTCCTCGGGGACGTTGAGTTTGGGATAGAAGCACCGGGAGACGAAGTCGTATTCCCGGGAAGCGGCGGTGATGATGAGACCGCGCCCTTCTGTCCGGCGCATTGCTTCGAAATCCGGAGCCAGGGCGGCCAGGTCCTTTTCGGAATCGATGACCGCAACCATGTCTCCACCGTCATAGTATGCCTCCCGGGCAAGGCCGCCGGTAGCTGCAAGGATTGCTTCTGTCACGGGGACGGGCTTGTACGGGCCGACCGGGAAATCCATCGTGTATCCGTCCGTGCCGGGGCTGACGATGAGCTCACCGCTGAGGGTGTGGAAATGCATGGCTTCGACATCCCGGTCGACGAACCGGTGCAGTACGAAAGAGGTCGCCAGTGTCGCGTGGCCGCACAGGGCCACTTCTCCGCCCGGGGTGAACCATTTCAGGTCATACGTTCCCTTCCCGCGTCGCACGACGAAGGCGGTCTCGGAGTAATTGTTCTCGATGGCGATGGCCTGCATCAATTCCGGCGCAGGCATCTCACGGCAGGGGAGTACCGCTGCGGGATTGCCGGCAAAAAGCTTGTCCGTGAATGCGTCCGCAATGTATTGGATCATCAGGTATACATATTGGTTCAAAAGTCAAAAATACAAATTCTTTGCAGGATAGAAAAATTACTTACCTTTGTCAAAGAAACATCACGGCGTACAACAGCATTCAAGAATCAACGTCCTGTCATGGTCCCTGTAAGTTCAATCATCCTGATGTCCGTCAATGCCCTTCTGGGATTTGCGGTACCCATCGGCCTGTCTCTGTACCTGGTCCGTAAACATCATGCCCGGTTCTCGACTATCCTGACCGGTGCCGGTGTTTTCATCCTGTTTGCCCTGGTGCTGGAAAGCATCATGCACCAGCTGATCCTTAAGGGCCCTCATGGAGCATCCATCCTGGGAAACACCCTGTTGTACGCTGCATATGGAGGCCTCGCAGCCGGTATCTTCGAGGAAACGGGCCGGTTCGTCGCGATGAAGTTCCTCATGAAGAAAGAACCTTCGACAGCGCTTCCCGGTATAGCATACGGCGCCGGTCACGGGGGAGCCGAGATGCTCATCATCTTCGGTGTGACCATGGTCTCCAACCTCGCGATGGCTTTCCTGATCAATTCGGGGCAGTCCAATGCCCTGATCGCCCAGGTGCCGGTCGATGCCGCCGCTCAGGTCCAGGCGCAGCTGGACACGCTTCAGACCACTACGGTGGGAACATGGCTCATCGGGCTCTGGGAACGCATTTCGGCACTTGTCCTACAATTGGGGCTGTCCGTCCTGGTCTGGGCAGCTGTCCGTAAAGGCGGTAAATGGCTCTGGCTGTTCCCCGCAGCGATTCTCCTCCATGCACTTGTCGATGCCGGGGCCGTCCTGCTCCAGAAGTCTGCCGGGATGGTCGCACTGGAACTGATCGTAATGTCCGAGGCGGTTGCCGTGGGTGCGATTGCCTGGATGGTGGCGAAGAAAATGTAATTGCAAATATTGTCGGATTATGAAAAAATATCTCATTCCCGCGTTGTTGTTTGTGGCTGTGTTCAGCGTTTCCGCACAGACGAAGAAAGTGTCTGTCCTGGGAGATTCCTATTCGACTTTCCAAGGCTATAACCCGGAAGGCTATGCCCCTTTCTATCCGGATGCCAATAATGACGTGAAGGATGTGGATCAGACTTGGTGGAGCCTCTATATCAAGGCCAAAGGCTATCAGCTGGAGCAGAACAATTCCTGGGGCGGCACCACCATCTGCGGTACCGGTTATTTCCGGAGAGACGTCACTGCGTCAGCTTTCGCCAGCCGCGTGGACCAGCTCGGCAATCCGGATATCATCTTCCTTTTCGGTGGCACGAACGATGCCTGGGCAGGGTCTCCTATAGGTGAGTATCAGTATTCGGATTGGACGAAGGATGACTGCATGTCTTTCCGCCCTGCGCTTGCCTGCCTGCTTGATACCTTGCAGAAACGCTATCCGGACGCAAAGATCTACTCGATCCTGAACTCTGAATTGCGGGAGGAGATCAACGAATCCATGCGTGTCGTCTGCCGGCATTACGGCATCCAGCTGATCGAGTTGAAAGACATCGAAAAGCAGAATGGGCATCAATCCGTGAATGGGATGAAGAGCATCTGCGAACAGCTTCTGGAATCCATAGAGTAGCCGGACAATGACTGAAAGAGAGAAACGGGACGCCGGCATGCTCTATAATGCCGGGGCCGATCCTCAGTTGCTGGCTGAAGTACGGCGGGCAAAGGGCCTGTGCCACCGGTACAATCAGCTGGAGCCGATGGATTTCGCTGCGCAGCGGGAGATCCTGCAGAGTCTGTTGGGCAGGGTCGGGGAGCGCTGCGTCATCTACCCGCCCCTGTGGTGTGATTATGGATACAACATCGAGATAGGGGAGGATTTCATCGCCAATCACGGTTTTACGGTGCTGGACGGGGCCAAGGTCGTTTTCGGAGACCATGTCTTCGTGGGTCCTGGATGCGGCTTCCATACGGCGGCACACCCGATTGACGCTGAGCGTCGGAATGCCTGGCTGGTCCAGAACAAGCCCATCCATGTCGGGGATAACGTGTGGTTTGGTGCAGGAGTCCAGGTTATGCCGGGTGTAACGATCGGCGACGGTTGCGTGATCGGCGCCGGGAGCGTCGTCACGCATGATATCCCCGCAGGAAGCGTGGCAGTAGGAAATCCCTGCCGGGTCATAAAGAAGATTTGATATATGTTACTCAAGACAATTCTCCTGATCCTGTTCTTCGCCGTGATGATCGGCGTCGGCATCTATTGCCGCCGGACCGCATCTGACGTTCAGGGTTTCGTCCTGGGAGGCCGCAATGTCGGCTCCTGGCTCACGGCGTTCGCGTTCGGTACATCTTATTTTTCGGCGGTCATCTTCGTTGGATATGCCGGGCAGTTCGGCTGGAAGTATGGCCTTGCCGCCACCTGGATAGGCATCGGCAACGCCCTCATCGGCTCGCTGCTGGCCTGGCGGATCCTGGGCCGGCGGACCCGCCTTATGACGCAGCATCTCCGGAGCGCCACGATGCCCGACTTCTTCGGGAAGCGTTTTTTCAGCGATGCGCTCAAGGTGGCTGCGTCCGTCATCGTGTTCGTTTTCCTCATTCCCTATACCGCTTCGCTCTACAACGGTCTGTCGCGCCTTTTCAGCATGGCGTTCAACGTGGATTACGTGTGGTGCGTGCTGGGTATGGCCATCCTTACCGGCATCTATGTTCTGGTAGGCGGCTATATGGCGACGGCTGTGAATGATTTCATCCAGGGATTGATCATGCTGGTGGGCATCTGTGCCGTGATCGCTTCCGTGCTCAGCGGCAACGGAGGGTTCAGTGCGGCGGTGGCGAGCCTGTCGCATATCCCGTCCGAGTCCGCGCCGGAACTGAGCGGTGCCTTCGTGTCCTTCCTGGGACCCCAGCCCATCTACCTGCTGGGTGTCGTTCTGCTGACTTCCCTCGGGACCTGGGGACTGCCGCAGATGGTGGGCAAGTTCTACGCCATCCGCAACGAGGCGGCTATCCGCAAGGGCACGTTCATTTCCACTTTCTTCGCCATCATCGTGGCGGGAGGCTGTTATTTCCTGGGTGGATTCGGCCGGCTCTACGGCCAGAGCATCGAGTATACGGCGGCCGGAACGCCCGTCTACGACAGTATTATCCCGTCCATGCTAGCCTCTCTTCCGGACCTGATGATCGGCGTCGTGATCATCCTGGTGCTCTCGGCTTCCATGTCGACCCTCTCCTCGCTGGTGCTTACGTCCGGATCCACGCTGACGCTGGACATTATCGATCCGGCTTTGGCCAAGGCCCGCAAAGGCGCGCATATGGATGACCGCAGGCAGTTACTCTGCATCCGGATCCTGGTGCTTTTCTTCATTATCGTTTCCTCCGTGCTTGCCATTATCCAGTCCAGGAGTTCCGTGACCTTCATCGCCCAGCTCATGGGTATCTCGTGGGGTGCGCTCGCCGGCGCTTTCCTGGCTCCGTTCCTGTATGGCCTTTACTGGAAGCGCACCACGCCGGCATCGGTCTGGGCCTCCTTCATCGTGGGCGTGGGCGTCATGTGCGGTTGCATGTACTGCACCTTCACGGGGCGGACTTTCATCAGCCCGTATTTCACTTCTCCGATCAACGCCGGCGTGCTGGCGATGCTGCTGGGCCTGGTGGTCGTGCCCGTGGTGAGCCTCTGCTCCAGGTTGAGCCGGAAAGAGGATGTGGACGGGATGTTCGACTGTTACACCAGTACCGTTACGGTCCTGGCCACGGATGCCCTGTCCGAGGAGACGGAACAGACAGACTAGAAGACGAAGGTATAACCGATTCCCAAGAGGTGACAGGCGGCCGTCAGGCCGCCTTTGTCATACAGGTGGTACAGGTAGAAGAAATCCAGCGAATGACCTCTTCCGAGACTGATTTCCGTTCCGGCATAGTGCAGGGAACGGACCCATTTGCCATTGTCGAGGTTGCTGAAAAACTCATACATGAGATAGGGGGTAAAAATGCTGTCCGGTGCCTTGTATTGCCCGCGGAGACGGGTTCGCAGGGTGTTGCTGAACGAGTCCGCCCCGGGATTATAAGCCAGTTCGTACTTTTCCCTGAGGGCGATGGCCAGTCCCTCCCGCTTGAAGGTTTCGGTGAGGCTCAGCACCGCTTTATGCTGGACGAGGTTTCCCGCCGCCGGGATGCTCCAGTACTCGTAACTCAGGTCCCCCTTGAGCCAGCTGTTGAAGTTGTATCCGCCCCCGGCCATGGCGAACCAGCACTCTGTGCTGCTGACATGGTCATAGGAGCGGTGCTCCAGGCGGGCCATGGCGTAGGGTGCCCCGAAAGATTTGACGAGCTGGATGCTGCTCCAGGTTCCGAAATCGGAAACGGTCTGTGCAGAGGCCTGTGCAGCGGAAAGCACAAGGACGGACAGGATGGTGGCAAATGTTTTTTTCATACACTACTGTGACTGCTGGGACAAAGATACGAATAGCAACGGAATAAAAAAGAGAAACTTGGAGTTATGGCGGAATAGTGCTAACTTCAAGCCGATAAATCAATATGCCGATCATGATGCACGCGCGGACACATGGCTATCCGGGAGTTGACATTTCATCCGTTCCGTTTTTCATCCGGAGGATGGACACGTCCGGCTATGTTAAGGCCTCGGAAGTGCCGGAGGCCAGGCTGCCGCTGATTGGTTTCATCTATGTCGTGACCGGAGAGGTCCTTGCTGAAGTCGACGGCACCCCTTTCCTCTGCCAGCCGGGACAGATCCTTTTGATCCCCCAGCGTTGTCCTTTCACCATCCGGTATTACCGGAACGCGGTTGGTTTCACGGGCGGATTCGCCCCGTCGATCCTTGCGGACACCAAGCCCCTGAGATTCCTTTCCGCTCCGCTTCATCAGGGCTTCTGGTTTGATGAAGGAGCATTTATGGGCGAACTCTTCAACATGCTGGCCACGTCCTTCGATAAAAGAGACAGGGTCTTCGTGGAAAAGGGGCTGGATTTACTCCTCTCCCGTATCAAACCCGGCCAGGAAGCAGCATTGCCCTCCGCTGTGAGCCGTTTTCTCGAATCTGTCTTCGATTCTGAGCGGGTCAGCGGATCCATTGCATCCTATGCCGGTGAAATCGGTATCAGCGAGAATTACCTGAGCCGTCTCGTGAAGAAAACCACCGGCCGCAGCGTGGGGGCCTGGATCGACATCGTCCGCATCCAGCGAGCCAAACGCCTGCTGTCCGACACGCGGCTTCCCATAATTGATGTTGCGGCTTCCGTGGGTGTGGAGGACCAGTCCTACTTTTCCCGCCTTTTCAAGAAAGAGACCGGCATGACACCGTCTGCCTTCCGGAAGATGATGCAAGGATAATCCTAATTCCTTCCCGCACGGGCCTAAAAAAACTCGTCTGTTTTGCCGAACTTTGCACGCGAATAAGTTCGGTATGAATCTCAATGGCATCATCATCGGCGCTGCCGTGTTCCTGAGTATAGGTATTTGTCATCCCCTGGTTATCAAGATGGAATACCGGTGGGGAAAACAATGCTGGTGGCTGTGGCTGGCGGCGGCCCTTGTTTTTTGCGCACTCTCCCTGTTCGTCGAAAACGACATCCTGTCCATTATCATAGGCGGCTTCGCTTTTTGCTGTCTCTGGGGTATCCACGAGATGTTCCTTCAGGAAAAGCGGGTACTGCGCGGTTGGTTCCCGGAGAATCCGGCGAGGCATGCGTATTACGAGAAAAGACGCCGGGAAATGCAGGGGAAGCTGTGAAAAGAAGCGTGTTATTTGTTATATTTGCCTTGAAATCAATTTGCAGAGACACGATTATGCAGTTCATCGTTAAAGCCTATGACGGAGAAGGTATGCTGGAAAAGAGAATGGCGGTCCGTCCACGCCACTTGCAAGGAATGGCCCGTTTGGGCGGGCACGTCATCTGCGCCGGAGGATTGCTGGATGAATCCGGAAAGATGAAAGGATCCGTGCTTATCCTGGATTTCGCTGACCGAAGCGGGCTGGATGACTACCTCGCCGGAGAACCCTATGTGCAGGAGCACGTGTGGGAGAAGATCGAGATTGAAAGGATGAATGTCGTCATACCCGGGAGAGAGTAGAATGATCGTCAGGCTTGAAACACCCGCCGATTACCGTGAGGTGGAGAACCTCACGCGCGAGGCCTTTTGGAATGTGTACCGCCCCGGATGTACGGAGCATTATGTGCTGAACCGGTACCGCAGCAACCCTGACTTTATCCCGGAACTGGATTTCGTGATGGAGGAAGGGGGAAAGATTATCGGCCATGTGATGTTCTCCGAGGCTGGGCTTGTACTGCCGGATGGCACGCACAGGCCATCCTGGACCTTCGGCCCGATCAGCATTCATCCCGACTATAAGCGGAAGGGCTATGGACTTCAACTTCTTCAATATGCTTTGGATAGAGCCAGGGAAAGGAGTGTAGGTTTCCTATGCATGGAGGGCAATATCGACTTTTATAAACATGCCGGTTTCTCGCTGGCAAGCGGGTTCGGCATCCATTATCATGATTTCCCGCAGGATGCCGAGGTCCCCTTCTTCCTTGCACAGGAACTCATCCCGGGATGGTTGGCGTCGAATGGTATCACGGAAGCTACCTATTGCCCGCCGAAGGGCTATTTCGTCGCAGACGAGGAACCGGAGGCGTTTGCAGCTTATGATGCCACTTTCCCTCCGAAGGAAAAGCTCCGCATCCCGGGACAGTTGGGATATGACGGCGTCTTCATGGAGACGGACCGGATCCTGTTGCGCCCTTGGCGTGAAAGTGATGCCGGAGCCCTTTACAAGTATGCTTCCGACCCGGAAGTCGGCCCCCGTGCCGGCTGGCCTCCTCACAAAAGCGAGAAAGAAAGCCGGGAAGTCATCCGGACGGTTTTTCATAATGACACCACCTGGGCCATTTGCATGAAGGAAAGCGGCGAACCTGTCGGTGCCATGGGGTACACACCCTGTGACGGAAATAATCTTCCGTCCCGCGAGGGCGAGCCGTTGGTCGGTTACTGGGTAGGAAAACCTTACTGGAACAGAGGAATCTGCACGGAGGCGCTTGGGCTGATGCTCAGGCATATCCGGGAGCATACGGACATCCCGTCCCTGATAAGCAGCCACTTTATCGACAATCCGGCCAGCGGCCGCGTGATGGAAAAGTGTGGATTTGTCCCCACCGGTGAGGTCTGTGTTGACGAACTGCTAGCCGGCTCCGACCGCCCTATGCGTGTGCTGAGAATTGAAATCAATCGTAGATAATATGGAACAGAAGTTTTGCCAGAGCTGCGGCATGCCACTCACGGAAGAGTTGCTCGGTACGAATGCCGATGGCAGCAAGAACGAAGACTATTGCATATACTGCTATAGGGACGGAGAGTTCCTGCAGGATTGCACAATGGATGAGATGATCGAGCACTGCGCCCAGTTCGTGGACGAGGTGAACAAAGGGCTGCCGAAGCCCATCACAAAGGAAGAGTACATCGGCCAGATGAAGATGTATTTTCCACATCTGAAACGTTGGCGCAAGGAGCTGACACTTACGGATTCCATTCCGGAGAATCCCGCTCTGGCCGGAGTGAAGGAACTCATCGGTCAAATGGCAGATACACTTCCGATAGCCTTCATTTCTTCCGTTGATGATGAAGGCTATCCGTGCACCAAGGCAATGCTCTCGCCACGTGTGCGTGAGGGCATTAAAGTGTTCTATTTCACCACCAACACCTTCTCCCTGCGCGTAGCCCATTACAAGGAGAACCCCAAAGCAAGTATTTATTTCTGTGACGCCGAGGGTTTCAAGGGCATTATGTTGCGCGGCACGATGGAGGTACTGACGGATGCCACCTCGAAGGAGATGATCTGGCGCGACGGTGACGATCAGTATTACCCAAGCGGTGTTACCGACCCAAACTACTGCGTCCTGAAGTTCACCGCCACCGACGGCCGCTTCTACAGTGATTTCTATCCTCGTAGTTTTGTGATTGAGTGAGTGACGAAACACATTTGCCGAATGTCATATCGGAGCTCAGGATAGCAGGCTCTATCGGCCTGCTGTTTTGCGATGTGAAGGGCTGGCCATTCTGGTCACTATATGTACTCTGCGGGCTCAGCGATATATTAGATGGCTGGCTGGCAAGAAGGCTCCACGCAGAAAACAAAACTGGAGCCATTCTGGACAGTGTGTCCGACATTATATTCGTGGCCTTCTGCGCTATCCGGTTGTCGCCTGTCCTGGATATTCCCACGTGGCTCTGGATCTGGGCCGGAATAATTGTCACCATCAAGATTATAAACCAGATATCAGCCTTGGCCGTCGGTAAACGATTCTGTTTTCCTCATACATTGGCCAACAAACTGACCGGTTTCCTGCTTTTCCTGACGGTGCCGGGAATACTTTGGTCCGTAATTCCAGTTTCCATCGCGGCGGCTATCGCCACCTTTTCTGCCGTGCAGGAGGGGCATTATATCAGAACGAAGCAAGTTTTTTAACTTCTCTCTTGACTCGTACCCTACGGCATGTATTATCTTTGCCAGCGAATAACAAAAGTGCACGAATTGTTATGGGTAAAAACAAGTTGAAAATAGGGGAGTTTTCCCGCCTGGGCAGAGTGACCGTGAGGGCGCTCAGGCATTATGAGGAGATTGAATTGCTCGTTCCGGAGATTGTGGACCGGGATACCGGGTATCGTTATTATTCCGCGGGTCAGTTACAGAAGGTCTTCAGTATCACCAAGCTCAAAAGCATGGGTTATTCGCTGGAAGAAATCCGGAACCTGTGGGACGATGACCAGCATTTCCCTACGGTGGAATCGCTGGAGGAGAAGATCCGG
>JAEEGF011200108.1_pt1 | contig 57888 bp, 52 predicted proteins | sample 9134171 | NCBI WGS metagenome assembly JAEEGF01 (sample SAMN16246542, study PRJNA631951) | gut metagenome | biome: gut microbiome; feature: rumen; material: AP-attached | host: Bos | place: Iran: Karaj | collected 2018-10 | reverse complement strand
TCGCGCTGCAGGGTGTTCCTGGTTATAACATCGTTGTATACGAACGAGTGGACCATGCATGCTGCGAACATAGTGCCGATCGCATACATCGGCATGAGAGGGAACAGATCCTGTAACAGGATGAAGAATGCCATGATGAAGCTCGAGAATCCGACCGTGCGGTAGTGGTTCCTTCTCTCGCCCTCTGACTTGAACGCGATATAAAGCGCGAAGAATGCCGCCATGCAGTACAGCACCATCTGCATGAGCATCGTGACATATCTCGCGGGAAGTGCGATATAAGTGTGGTCTTCATCGAACTTGAATACGATCGGGTAGAAGAAGTTCACGATGAGTACGATGATCTCGGTGAGGAATATCGTCCAGCCGCCGCCTAATACTATCTTGCCGAACAGGCTCTTATCGTCTATGAATACGATGAGGGCACGCGTCCAGAGCAGGACAGACAAAGTCATCGTTACGAATACTGCGACGGTATCGATATAGGTGAGGAGCATATGCCCGTTCTCGTACAGTGTGCCCCAGATGATGTCCGAGAGGTAGTATACGATGAGCGCGAAGAGGAAGCGGCGGTATCTCTTCTGCGCGACGGAACGGGTCCCGACTCTCGAGACTTTCTTCATCAGATCATAGTTGATGATCAGGTGCACGATAAGTGCGATCACGCCTATGCTCGAATAGAACATACCGTCACAATTCCCCCATAAGTAATATGCCTTGATTATAAAACTTCTTTTAGAAGAATTGTTAAGGGCGGGGCGTTATTTTACGGTTTGTTTATACCCTCTTTACGGAATAGTTATCAGTCGGGAGCCTGCGCCTCCTGAGCCGTCTCAGACTGCGCGGAAGATGCGGCGGAAGCCTCAAGAGCCTTGATCTGCCTGAATCCCGACATCAGGAGGGCAACGACTACGAGGCAGACGCCGGAGCCGATTATGGTGATCGAGGAGCCTGCTCCGACGCCCTTGCCTGTAGCGTTGCCGATAACATCTGCGACCACACCGCACAGAGCATAAGCTATGACGTAGCCCAGCTGTGAGATGAATCCTGCAAATCCCCACGCACGGCCCTGGAGCTCTGAAGGGATGTTGGCCCTGATGAGATAGTCCAGGCTGTTGTTTGCAAACGGCAGCGCTGCGAAGAAGATGAAGCCGAAGATGCAGATGATATATACGTTCTGAGTAAGTGCAAACATTGTCATGCCGACGCCTGCCACTGCAAGGCCGATGCCGAGCGTTCTCTGGTAGTTCTTCTTGATGCCCTTGAAGCCCAAGATGATGCTTGTAACGAGCATGCCGGAAGCTGCGATCGTCTCTACGATACCAAGCGTCTTTGCATCGGCAAATGCGAGCACGAAAGACTCACCCAGCACCTGGAACACGCCCATGAACAGGCAGATGACGGAAGTGGTCACGATGAGCACCATCATACCGCGCTTGCCGGAGATCGCTTTCCAGCCTTCCTTCATGCTTGCGAAGAACGGCTCAGATACTTTGCCCGCGTTGCTCTTGATCGAGCGCCTTACGACTGCCGCTACGACTATCGTGATGAAGAAAGTGCAGATGTCGATTATGAGTATGAGCTTGATATCGGCAACAGCCAGCAGGAAGCCTGCGATCACGGGTGCGAACAGGTACCTTGAAGAACCTGCAAGAGACATCAGGCCGTTCGCCTTGGAGTACTGCTCCTTGGTAAGGAGGTCGGTTATGGTAGCAGTGAAAGAGGGTTCTAAGAGGGCAGAGAAAACGGAGCTTATCGTAGTGCCGACGTAGATCTGCCAGAGCTGGCAGTTGCCGCTCAGCATGCACAGCAGTATGAAGAGTACACCCAGTCCCGACAGACCGTCGCCGATCATCATCAGAAGCCTTCTGTCGTATCTGTCGGCGAGTACGCCTGCGGGGACTCTCAGGATGAGACCCGGGAGGAATCCGAGGAGCGATAAGAGCGCCATGTGCGAAGCGGAACCAGTCTGCTGGAAGATATAAAGTCCCAGGCCGAAGCTCGTGAGTCCGCCGCCGATAACAGAGATGAACTCGCCTGCGAAGAGCAGGAGGAACTTTCCGTAATTGTTATTGGTCTTTGCCATACAGGTAACCGCCTTATGCTTTGTTGCCCGTATGGTAACTTACGAATTCTTAAATAATCCTTAAATCGCCTTACAGCGTAACTATGAACCTCATGAAGTCTTCTTCATTCTTATACACGCCGGCGCATCCCAGGATCTTCGCGAAAGTCCTGCCGATCTCGGTCTGTATGGCTTCGCGGACGGACGCCGGGGAGGTGAGATCGTAATCTGCTCTCCATTCGTCCACCCAGTCGGCATGCTTGGATATGCTGTCGTTAGATCTTATGTCAGCGCCCGATAATATGGCCTGTTCAAGTTCTGCCATCTCCGTCTTCAGCCTTGAAGGCAGGACGGCAAGTCCCATTACTTCGATGAGACCGATGTTCTCCTTCTTGATGTGGTGATACTCCGCGTGCGGGTGATAGACTCCCATCGGGTGCTCGTCGGTCGTGATGTTGTTGCGCAGCACGAGATCCAGTTCGAGCTTTCCTTCGGAGTTCTTCCTGGCGATCGGGGTTATCGCATTGTGCGGAACTCCGTCAGTCTCAGCGAATATGAATGCTCCCTCGTCGGTATAGGATCTCCACTTGCCTAGTATCAGATCCGCGCAGTCCGTGAGACGTTCGGCGGAATCTCCCTGCAGCCTTATGACCGACATCGGCCAGTTGATGATGCCTGCGGTGAGATCCTCGAATCCCGGTATCGTAAACGTGCGCCTGTATCCGGCTCTCGCCATCGGGAAAGTATATGCGCCGCCCTGGAAATGATCGTGGCTTAATATGGATCCGCCTACGATCGGAATGTCCGCGTTGGAACCTGCTGTATAGTGCGGGAACTGCTCCACGAAAGATAAGAGCTTACGGAAGGTGCTCCTGTCTATCACCATCGGAACATGCTTCTTATTCAGGATTATGCAGTGCTCGTTGTAGTAGACATAGGGCGAGTACTGAAGGAAGTATTCTTCTCCGTCCAGCGTTATCGGTATTATCCTGTGGTTCTGCCTGGCAGGATGCGTGACGGTTCCCGCGTAGCCTTCGTTCTCAGCGCACAGGAGGCATTTGGGATAAGACGTGCTCTTCGCTTTGCCTGCTGCCGCGATGTCTCGGGGATCTTTCTCGGGCTTACTTAAGTTGATCGTTATGTCGATGTCTCCGAACTCCGTCGGCGCCAGCCACTTCATGTCCTTTGCGATGCGGTCGGTGCGGATGTAATTGGTCGCGCGTGAGAACGCGTAGTACCAGTCGGTCGCGTCTCTCGATGAGCGCTCTGCAAGATCGTTGAACTTCCTGATCACAACGGAAGGGGGCGGCGTTATGAGCCCCATTATCTTCGTATCGAACAGGTCTTTGGCTGCGGTGGTATCACTCTCCAAAACTCCGCTGCCGAGTGCCCACGAGATCATGTCCTCGAGTATCAGATGAAGCTCTCTCGGCTCGGGGATCACTTCCGGCTCTTCGTATTCGATGAGACCGAACAACTCGATAAGTCTGTTGATCGTATATGTGCGGTCAAGGCTGTCGACCAGTCCCTCGCGCATGCCGTAGTTCACAAGTTCCGTTATGTATGTGTTGATCATAGCAAGCTCCTTCAGAGTACCCTGATGCCGCCGTACTTTCTTATGGCCAGTATCTCGCATGCGCCTTCGCCGAAAACTTTGTCCATGGATTCTTTGTATCTTCCGGCGTTCTCTGCCTTCACGAATGCCTGTATCGTGCCTGCGAATCCGCCGCCGTGAACTCTTGCTGCTTCGCCCGGCCCTAATATGCTCTCACTTACCGCGAGCGCCAGGGAGACGTTCTGAGATGTGACATCCCTGTTGGAATAGACGTTCTGCAGATACTTGAACGACGAGTCGCCCGACTGCCTTACCAGTTCCAGGAAGGCGGCAGTATCGCCGTGCCTCAGAGCTTCGGCTTCCGCGCCGGCGCGCCTTGTCTCGTTGACAAAATGGATCGCTCTCAACACCGCGCGGTCTCCTGCCTTGCTCCTTAACATGGAGATGTTATCCGTGATGTCATCCAATGTGACATGCCTTAACACATCGCGCCCGAGAAGGTTTGCCACCTGCTTCATCTCGTACGGCACCGCCGCATACTCGTCCGTCAGATCCGCGTGCGAGCCTTTGGTGTCCGTTATGCACAAGAGCAGCCCCGTGCCTGCAGGATCTGCGTCAACCTTATCCACCTTTGGGTCTTCGGGGTCCTCGAAATCAATATGCACCAGGCCGCCGACGGAACATGCCATCTGATCCATGAGTCCGCACGGCTTGCCGAAGAACACGTTCTCGGCATACTGTCCTGCCTTCGCTATCGTTACAGGGCTTATCTTCATATCGTAATAAAGGCCGGACACTATCGTTCCGACAAGCGTCTCGAAAGCAGCCGACGAAGACAGGCCTGCACCGATGAGAACGTCGCTAGTAATGTAAGCGTCGAATCCGCCGGACTCATATCCTGCATCCTTAAGACCTGCGAGCACGCCGCGGATCAGGGCGGAGGTGGTGCCTTTCTCATCTTCTCTGATATCAAGTTCGCCGGGACCTATGCTTGTCTTGCCGAATCCCTCCGCGAGGATGTTCACCCTTCCATCCTCACGGGGGGCGGCCATGGCGATAGCGTCTTTGTTGATCGATGCGGCAAGTACTTCACCGTGCTGGTGATCCGTGTGGTTGCCGCCTATCTCCGTTCTTCCCGGAGCGCTGAATACTGCCTGAGGACTTATGCCAAACTCATTTGCGAACTCTTCTGCTGCACGGGTATATCTGTCCGGCTGAAGCGCAGCGGCTTCGTTGGTGCAGTAGATATCCTTATAATCTATCTTCTCGAGATCAGGCATAACAGGCCTCCTTCGGACTTACTTAGCCTGATTATAGATTGCCTTCTCCAAACAGTCATTTGGGAAACATGCACAAGGTATGGAAACTAAATTTGTAAAATCAGTTTCCACTTAAAAGTGGCTTCAACACCGCAGTCTTGGTAATATTAGGGTGGAAACCCAAAGATATATATTCAGTTTCCGAAGGAGATTTGCACAATGCTGACCGAGACTAGAGAGAAGATACTTAAGGGCACGATCCAGGTCTTCAACAAGAAGGGCCTCAAGCTCACCATGGACGACGTCGCCGAAGAACTCAAGATCTCCAAGAAGACGATATATAAGGAATTCAAGAGCAAGGACGAGATCTTCGATTCGATGGTCGACTATGTGTTCGACAACATAAAGGCAAGAGAGCAGGAGATATTGGAATCGGAAGAATACTCCACGCTCGATAAGATAAGGCTCCTGCTGTCGGCTATGCCCGAGAGCTACAGGAACATCAACTTCCAGGAACTATATCCTCTAAGCGACAAATATCCGAAGGTATATAAGAAGCTTCAGCGCCGCCTCGAGACCGGCTGGGAACCGACGTTCAGGCTCCTCGAGCAGGGCAAGGAAGAAGGACTCATAAGACCCGACGCCGACTTCAAGATATTCAAGATCATGATGGAAGCGACACTCGAGAGATTCTTCCAGCAGGACGTAATGAAGGGAAGCGGGAAAAAATACAACGACTACCTGAACGAAGTCGTGGACATTCTCTTAAACGGCATCAAGGCTTAAGAGGAAGGAGCATACAATGGAAAAGTCCAAGGTCATATTCGGCAATGTCCAGCCCGGCAAGGTCTACAACAAAGCCGTGCGTTCCAAGAATAAATATGCGAAGAAGTTCGGCGACGACTCCGGCAGGGATTACTCCGCGAGAGTCGTTGATAACGAATATATAGGCGATATCCTTGGTGTCAGGAATATCGCGGTGGGAGATGCGGCCGAGGGCACATCCGAGGGCTTCGATCGGGACAAGGGGCTGATCGTGGGCAATATCAGGATGGGCTTCGGCCACTACAGGATCTCGATGGCGATCGCATCGGCAGCGAATTCCATGGGCTATACGCCTTACTGGATGGATCTTAACTCCTATCCCGATACCACCTGCACCAAGGTGATCTCCGCTCAGAACGACCTGTACTCGACGGGCTCGAGACTGTCCCAGAAGTCGAGGCTGTTCAACAAGCTCTTCTGGGAGCCTATGAACTACGAAGGATTCAGGAAGCTGTCCTATAACGCAGCTGACCAGAAGAACGCGGAACTTATGGCGCCCGTATTCAGGAACGTGCCGAAGGACATCCCGGTCGTCGCAACCCACGTGTGGCCTGCACAGGCTGCGATCCATGCGGGCATGGAGCATGTCGTAAATGCTATTCCCGATAACTGGCCGATGGCGCTGCATTTCGCTGAAGGAAGCATCCACACGGTTCAGACTCATTACGCTTACCAGGGCTACAGGATCTGCAACGGCATGGACGGCAAGAAGGTGTTGGAGCCGATGCCCGAAGGGAGCCTGAGATACACCGGCCACTATATCGACCACGAACTAACATCAAATATCGAAGAAGATTGCAGAAGACGCATCGCGCGCAAGACAGACGGCAAGCCGATGAGATTCCTCCTTACCATCGGCGGTGCCGGCGCGCAGAAAGAGATCTTCGCCGCTATCATTAACAGCCTCATGCCTGACATCAAGGCGGGCAAGGCTGCGCTCTACGTAAACATCGGAGACTATCAGAATGTCTGGGAAGACCTGAAGAGGATGGTCTCCGGGATAGAGGATATATCCAAGACTCACTTCAATGACTGGAACGATACCAGGAAGTTCTGCGAAGACGCGCTGACGGGCGACGTCGAAGGCATACACCTGTTCTGCCATGAGAATATTTTCGAGGCGGTGTATGCGACGAACCTCCTGATGAGGTCGTGCGACGTGCTCGTGACAAAGCCTTCGGAGCTTGCTTTCTACCCCGTCCCGAAGCTCTTCATCAAGAGGATCGGCGGACACGAGCAGTGGGGCGCGATCCACTCGGCGGAGATCGGCGACGGCACGCTCGAGTGCAGGGACATCCCGCACACGCTGCAGATGATCAGGCTCTTCATGGAAGACGGCGAACTTCTCGCAGGCATGTGCGACTGCATCGTAAGGAACAAGACTGCCGGGATCTACGACGGCGCGTACGAAGTCGTCAGGATTGCAGCGGGAATGAGAAGATAAGAAAGGAGATGTGCTATGGAGACTAAGAAAGGTTTAACGGGTATCGAGAAATTCGCTTACGGCATCGGCGCCGTAGGTAAGGACATGGTCTACATGCTCTCGGCTTCCTATGTACTTTACTACTTCCAGGACATCCTGAAGACGAGTGCGATCGCGATGGGCATCATACTGCTCGTGGCGAGGATCTTCGACGCTTTCAACGACCCGATCATGGGCATCGTCGTCGCGAAAACGAAAACAAAATGGGGCAAGTTCCGTCCCTGGCTCCTCATCGGAACCATCACCAACGCCGTGATCCTCATCCTTATGTTCTCGGCACCTCCGTCGCTCGACGGCAGCGGCCTCGTCGCATATGCGGCGGTAACGTATATCCTCTGGGGCGTAACGTACACCATGATGGACATCCCTTACTGGTCGATGATCCCCGCTTTCACTGAAGGCGGCAAGGAGAGGGAAGGCCTGTCCGCGCTCGCACGTTCCTGCGCAGGCGTAGGTTCCGCGGTCGTCACGATCATCACGGTCATGGCAGTATCTGCGATGGGCACATCTCTTGCTGCAAAGAGCGCGAATAACATCACAAAGCAGATAACATCTGCCGATACCGCGATCAGCGCGTTCGTAATAGAGCTCGATGCAGACGGCAACCCCACTTCGAATGTGATCGAATACGAGAAGGACAAGACGGATGTCTCCGTCAGCGTCACGGGTTCGGAGAGGGCTTTCGAAGGCGCGTACGTGTTCAACACGGATAACACCAACTACGAGTTCACGGTCAACGGCGTTACCGCAGATACTTCCAAGGTCGAGTTCGTAATGGATTCAGCTGACAGCGCCGAAGCCGGTCTCGTATTCTATGTCGATCACGACGCGTACGAGAAGATCAAGGATTCGGATTCCATCAGCGCGCAGCTTACGATGAATTCCACGCTCGAAGTAGAGCGCCTGGGCTTCAGCTCGTTCTCGATCATCATCGGCGTGCTGTTCATCATCTTCATCGGCATCACATGCCTGTGCATCAAGGAGAAGTCATCGGTCGACATGCAGACCGCTTCCGTCAGCCAGATGTTCAAGGCGCTCGTCAGCAACGATCAGGCGATGACTGTAGTTATCACGATCGTTCTGTTCAACACTGCGACATACATCACATCCAACCTGCTCATCTACTTCTTCAAGTATGACCTCGCAGGTTCCAACTGGCAGGGCAACTACACGCTGTTCAATACTTTCGCCGGCGGCATGCAGATCCTCGCGATGATGCTGTTCTTCCCGCTCCTCAGGAAAGCGTTCAACACCATCAAGATCTTCTATATCGGAGTGTTCTCCGCGATCGGCGGATACATCATCCTCCTCGCGCTGTCCATAATCGGAGCCAAGAGCGTATATCCGTTCTTCATCCCCGGATTCTTCATCATGGGCGCGGTAGGCATCCTCAACGTCATCTGCACGATCTTCCTCGCGAATACATGCGACTACGGCGAGTTCAAGAACGGCAGAAGAGACGAGTCGGTCATCTTCTCGATGCAGACCTTCGTCGTTAAGCTCGCATCGGGCGTGGCAGCTCTCGTCGCAGCCATCTGCCTCACGGTATTCAACATCCAGGAGCAGAGCGACGTCGACATGACACTTGCTGTCCTGCTTGACAAGGTAGGCTCGATCAAGAGCAACATCGTAGAGACCATAGATACCGGCGCGGTCTTCGGACTCCGCATGGTAATGACCCTCGCTCCTATCGCAGTTCTCGTAATAGCATTGCTTGTATTCAGAGCAAAGTATATCCTGACAGATAAGAAGCTCGAAGAGATCTCTGGTGAACTTAAGTCAAGGAGTTGATATCTATGATCACTGTTAAGGGAGATAAGACCCCGCTGTTTATCCTCGATACCGGACATACTACGTATGCCATGAAGGTCCTGGATACAGGTCATATCGAACATCTGTATTACGGCCGTAAGATCCATCTGGACAGCGAAGACGGCCTTACCGAGCAGCACGAATTCGCGCCGGGAACATCCGTTGTGTATTCCCCCGAGCACGGCAACATCTCGCTCGAGGACATGAGGCTCGAGATGAGTTCCTACGGCAAGGGCGACGTGAGAGAAGCTTTCGTTGAGATCGTAAATAGCGACGGAAGCATGACGTCTGATCTGCTCTATAAGGGCTATGCCGAGAGCAAGGGAAGAGACGGCGGAACGGAAGGACTTCCGACATCCTACGGCGAAGATGCCGAGGTGCTGACGGTCACTCTCGAAGACAAGGATAACCATGTAAGGCTCGAGCTCATCTACTGCGTATATTCCGATACGGATGTCATCACGAGGACGTCGCGCCTCATCAACGACGGCGACGGCGATATCAGTATACGCAGGCTCATGAGCACCCAGATCGACTTCGATCCGGCAGACTATGTCTTCAGCACTTTCACGGGCGCATGGGCAAGAGAGATGAAACGCACGGACATGTCCGTGGCATCTGCAAGGCTCGTGAACTCGTCTTATACGGGCAACTCGTCCAACCGCGCCAACCCCTTCGTCATGCTGTCGACGCGCGGCTGCACGGAAGACTACGGCGACGTCTACGGCTTCAATCTCGTATACAGCGGCAATCACTACGAGTCGGTCGAGAAGAGCCCTTACGGCAAGGTAAGGTTCCTCTCGGGAATCAACCCGACTTCGTTCGAATGGAAACTTGCGAAAGGAGAGTCCTTCCTGACCCCGGAAGCGGTCATGACATATTCCCACGCGGGATATAACGGAATGAGCGGGCAGATGCACGACTTCGTGTCTGAGCACATCCTGCGCGGTCCGTGGAAGGACAGACTTCGGCCCGTTCTTCTGAACTCCTGGGAAGCATCCTACTTCAAGATAAGCGAGAGCAAGCTCCTGCGCCTGGCGCGCAAGGCCAGGCAGGTGGGGATAGAACTCTTTGTCATGGACGACGGATGGTTCGGCGAGCGTAACGACGATACGACATCCCTGGGTGACTGGTTCCCGGATACGGCGAAGCTCCCTGGCGGCGTCAAAGGCATCTGCGACAAAGTGCGCGCACTGGGCCTTCAGTTCGGCATCTGGGTCGAGCCCGAGATGGTCAGCCGTGAGAGCGGTCTGTATCTCGCGCACCCCGAGTGGGCGATGGAGATCCCCGGCAAGAGCCACTCCGAAGGCAGGAACCAGATGGTGCTGGACCTTGCAAATGTCGAAGTCCAGGACCACATCATTAACGTCATGAGCCGCGTGTTCTCCTCGGCTGAGATCTCATATGTTAAGTGGGACATGAACAGGAATTTCTCCGATATATTCTCGCGCTCGCTCCCGGCTGACAGGCAGGGCGAAGTGACGCACAGATACATATTGGGACTTTACAGGGTGATGAAGACTCTCACCGAGAAGTTCCCCGATATCCTCTTCGAAGGGTGCGCATCGGGCGGCAACAGATTCGACCTCGGAATATTAAGTTACTTCCCGCAGATATGGGGAAGCGACGATACCGATGCGGCGGCAAGAGCCGAGATCCAGACAGGCTACAGCTACGGCTATCCGATGTCTTGTGTGACCGCGCATGTATCAGACTGCCCGAATCACCAGACATTGAGAAGAACGCCTATCGAGACGAGGTTCAATGTCGCATCGTTCGGCGTCCTCGGATATGAATGCAATCTGGTTGACATGAGCAAGGATGACCTGGATGCCGTCACCGCGCAGATCGAGATGTACAAGAAGTGGCGCGAGGTAATGCAGTTCGGAAGATTCTACAGAAGATCTTCCGTGAACGATTCGAGGTCCGCATCAGGCGATGCACTCGGCGCGCCCGGATTCAGCTGCCTGGAGCCTCTTCCCGGCAACGATACTTCGTGGACCGTAGTCTCGGCTGATAAGTCAAGGGCGGTCTCGATGACGATGCAGATACTGACTCATCCGAATGCGCAGTGGGGAGTATTAAGGCCCATGGGTCTTGATGAAGATACGAAGTATCACATCGAGGGCAGGAAGATGAAGTTCGACCTTCGCGAGTTCGGAGGCCTCATCAACTATGTCGCGCCCATCCATGTAAGGCAGGACAGCCTGCAGCACAGGACGATCGCGAGGTTCTACAAGATGAAGGCCGAGAGCGAGTCGCACGATATGTACGGCGATGCGATGATGTATGCAGGCGTGCATCTGAGGAGCGCTTTCGCGTCGGGCGGATATAATGAGAACATGAGATACTACCCGGACTTCGGTTCGAGGTTATACACGATAGAGAAGATCGATAAGTGATGCTTCGGGAGTGACCTGTATGAGGATCGACATCAATAACGACTGGCTGTGGACTGACAGCTTCAGCGAAGAGATGGTGAAGCCTTCGTTCGGAGGCGGATCCGGCATGAAGAGCGTGAGGCTGCCGCACACGGTGAGCATGACGCCGCTTAACTTTTTTGACGAGCACATCTACCAGATGGAGTCCTGCTACAGGAAGGTCCTGGATGTCCCGGCGGAGTGGGAAGGCAAGGTGGTGCTGCTTACTTTCGATGCGGTCGCGCATGAAGCTGAGGTGTTCTGCAACGGCGAGTCCGTGGCAAAACACTCGTGCGGGTATACCGCTTTTAACGTCGATCTGACTTCCCGTCTTAACTACGGTTCGGAGAATGTCATCGCGGTCAGGTGCGACAGCCACGAGGATCTGAACATCCCGCCGTTCGGATTCGTCATCGATTACATGACCTACGGCGGCATCTACAGAGAAGTGCATATCGACGTCAGGGAGAAGAGTTATATCAGGGATGTGTACGCATCTGCCGGCATGGACGGGAATGTACGCGTTAAAACTGAGATCGAAGGCGAAGGCGAGCTCTTTGCGAAGATAACTGAAGTGAAGAGCGGCGAGATTGTTTATGAGGGCGCGTGCGACGCTGATTCCGTGATTAAGGTTGAAGGCGCGAAGCTCTGGTCTGTTGATGCTCCGAACCTCTATGAGCTTACGATGACATTAAAGAGCGGCGCAGGCGAAGATGTGTTCAGCACGCGAATCGGATTCAGGGATGCAGTGTTCAGGACGGACGGGTTCTACCTGAACGGCGAGAAGATCAAGATCCGCGGGCTTAACCGCCATCAGTGCTGGCCTTACGTCGGATATGCGATGCCCGAGTCGATGCAGAAGCTTGATGCGGACATCCTCAAGCGCGAGCTTGGCGTCAATGCCGTAAGGACTTCGCACTACCCGCAGTCGCAGCATTTTATCGACAGGTGCGATGAGCTGGGTCTGCTTGTGTTTACCGAGATCCCGGGCTGGCAGAACATCGGCAATGCTGCGTGGAAGGAGCAGGCCGTGACCAACACACGCGAGATGGTCACGCAGTACCGGAACCATCCGTCGATAATACTCTGGGGCGTCAGGATCAACGAGTCGGTCGACTGCGACGAGCTCTATGAGAAGACGAACAAAGCCGCGCACGAGCTCGATTCCGTGAGGCAGACTTCGGGCGTCAGGTATCTTAAGAAGAGCTCTCTTCTCGAAGACGTCTATGCCTATAACGACTTCAGCCACAGCGGAAGCAACCCCGGGTGCGAGCCCAAGAAGAACGTCACTTCCGATATGGATAAGCCGTTCCTCATAAGCGAGTATAACGGCCACATGTATCCGACCAAGGCCTTTGACGACGAGCTGCACAGGCAGGAGCATGCGCTGCGGCACTGCAATGTATTGGACAGCGTGATGGGCAATGACGACATCGCGGGTTCGTTCGGCTGGTGCATGTTCGACTACAACACGCATAAGGATTTCGGTTCGGGCGACCGCGTCTGCTACCACGGCGTGACCGACATGTTCAGGAATCCCAAGCTCGCAGCGGCTGTCTACGCGAGCCAGAACAAGGACCTGGACCCCGTGCTCGAGATAAGCTCTTCGATGGATATCGGCGAGCATCCCGCAGGTAACAGGGGCGAGGTATATATCCTTACCAACTGCGACAGCGTGAAGATGTACAAGAACGATGTCTTCATCAAGGAGTACACGCACGCCGGCGCCAGATACAAGAACATGCTCTGCCCGCCCATCCTGATCGATGATTTCATTGGCGATCAGATGAAGGAGAAGGAAGGCTTCACGGACAGACAGAACAAGATAGTAAAGGACGCCCTGAACTTCTCTGCGATATACGGCATGGACAACATGCCTGCAGGCATGAAGCTCACGATGGCAGAAGCGATGGTGCGCTATAAGATGAAGTTCGATGACGCATACATGCTCTTTGGCAAATACATCGGCAACTGGGGCGGCCAGTCAACGCAGTTCAAGTTCGAAGGCATCCGTGACGGCAAGGTCGTAAAGACCGTGATCAAGAGCGCGATGACGAAGCTGTCGGTCCGCCTTGACGTATCTTCAGCCGAGCTCGTCGAGGACGCGACCTACGATGTCGCTTCCGTTAGGATCTGCGTGACCGATGAATACGGCAACGTCATGCCGTTCTATAACAGGCAGGCCGCGCTCGAAGTGACAGGCGATATAGAGCTCCTCGGCCCCGCGCTTGCCGATATCAACGGCGGCATGGGCGGCGTGTACATAAGGAGTACCGGCAGGGCAGGGAAGGGCAGGCTTAAGGTGACGTTCCCCGATCCCGGGCTTGCCGCGGAGGCGGACTTCACCGTGCGTCTGGCGTAAGTTTGCAAATACAAGGAGGTGCCCGTCGCGGACACCTCCTTTGCTTTCCTATTCCTATCCGTTTTTGTCAGTCTTTCTGGTACTCCAGTATGTCTCCCGGCTGGCAGTCCAGCGCGTCGCAGATCGCTTCGAGCGTCGAGAAACGTATCGCCGAGATCTTGCCGTTCTTCATTTTCGAGAGGTTGACGTTGGACACGCCTACCTTGTCCGAGAGGTCGTTCAGAGAGATCTTCCTGTCTGCCATGACCCTGTCCAGTCTCAGTATTATCTTCCCCATATTGCGCCCCCTTTACAGTGTCTCGTCAGCCTGGATCTGCAGCGTCTTGCCGTAATCCAGAACGTTGTAGACTACCCATGTGACGAGGCCGCTGATGATGCCGAGCGCCGAACCGCACGTCGCGAGCAGGAGGAAGGACAGGACGCCGAGCACGATCGTGATCCTCTTGATGACCTTATCCGTGAAGGGCGTCTCTTCCGTCTCTATCAGCCCGAAAACGCTCCCCGTCAGCTTCATCAGCACCGCCGCAACAGCACAGATCACCGCAGCGATGACCATTACAGTGCCGTACTTGAAGGCGTAGGGTGCTTCGTCGATATAGTTCTGCAGTGCGGGGACGTCAGAGTGGATGCTGTCAGCCTTGCCTACGTTGATGTTGACGAGCCTCGATGCGGCGACGTCCATGTCATCGGTGGTGAGGAAGCCCTGCTCGATGCCTGCGTTGACCTGATCGTCGAATTCTTTGCCCATCGAGAAAAGGTATCCCGCACCTACAATGCTCATCACGCAGCCGACGATGGCGATTATGCTGAGTACCGTTGCGGCTATCTTGCCCGCGTGGCAGCTCTTCTTGATCTTGGCGATCTTAATGTTCTCTTCGTTCATTTTTCCTATTCTCCTTGGTTGTGTGTATGTGTTGTTGTCGTTGTGTCTTCGAAGATGGCTTAAGTCTACCGCGCTGATTAATCTTTGTCAACAAGAATTTAACGATAATCGTTAAAAATTATTCGAATTGCGTTGTGCTTATATATGCGCGCGTATGTGATACGGATATGTGTATATTTGATATCCAAATATTAAATTGCTTTGATATAATGCGTTATATAGGCCGCAGGCGGCGGCTTCAAGGGGTGAGATGTCTATGAGAAGAACTGTTTATTTTGCACTGGATGCAGTATGGTCATTTGCCGTGTCCACGCTTATCTGGTGGTTTACGCTGTCGAACCTGCACTTCGATTTTTACGGGAACAGCGATGACACATTAGGCGGCATTATCCTGGTCGCAGGCGCCGTGCTGTACGCGATCCTTACCATCGTCTATATTGTCATCGGCGCCAAGAAGGTCCGCGCATGGCAGTGGTGGATGGGCGTCATCGCAGTGCTCATCAGTCTGGGCATGGGCTTTGCCGGCATCTTCGGCGCCACCTACGGCGTCGAGCTGATAAACGGGTATTTGTTTGTGTGAGGGTATTCCTGACTTAACGAAAAAAATACACTGCAAAGTCCATGCTATGCAGTGTATAAAACAGTGTATTTCAGTCCGGCTGTCACGCTTTCCACGGGCGCGCGCTGCCGATCCAGCCGTTATCGCGCCAGTACTTGAAGTCCGTGTACTCGGGATTTGCCTTGCCGAGGTCAGTCTGCAGCATCCTGACGGCGTAGAACTTGGCGCGGGCAACAATGCCGGTGCGCGCGGGCCTGGAGTAGTCAACGGAAGCCATCTTCCTCGCCAGGCGGACGAGCTTGCCGGTCATCTCCGCGCGCTTCTTGTCAGGCAGCTTGTCCCAGTCTATCTCACTCATCAGCTTGAACGAACATGTGCGGATATCAGTCATGCCCCACCATGCCAGACTGTCCTTGATATCACGCGCGGTTGACGCTGCTCCGGCGCCCAGGCACTGCGTTATGATGACCGCACGCTTGCCGAAGAACTCCCTGGCAGGGCGGTGCGGCATCCAGCGATAACCGAAGTGGTCGAGCAGGGCTTTCATCGCGCCGGTCGTGTGGAAGACATACGCCGGGGAAGTGAAGACCAGCAGATCCGCCTCGAGCAGAGCTTTCTCTATCTTCTGCACGCACTCGGCGTCCTTGCAAAGCTTCTCGCCCCCGCGGAAACACGTCGTGCAGCCGGAGCAGAATCCCGGTCCGTCTTTGGGCAGGTAGAACTCCGTTATCTCCGCCTTGCCGCGGAACTCACCGAGGAATATCTCCTTGAGGTGGTATGTAACGCCCTTCTTGGCGGTGCCGTTGATCACTGTTATCTTCATTATCTTTCCCTCCCATACAAACGGTCGAACTGCCTGATGTGCCTGTCCAAAGTCTCGAGCGCCCACGGTTCGCGCGCCGGGTCGCGGTCGCATATCGTCAGCAGGTAGTAGATGGGCGCGTAGAAATGCAGCGTCATTATCTCCACATCGTCCGTCTTCAGCATGCCCGACGCCGCGATCATCCCCAGCAGCATGCCCTGATACGAAAGCGGGTCGTCGACATACATTTTCGAGTACATCGCGGCCAGGTCCTTGTCGTGGAACTGCTCGATCGTCAGCATCTTCCGGAAGCGCTTGTTGTAATCGTCGTGCAGGTAGTACAGGAACAGCTGCCGGCCGAGCCCGACCAGGTGCTCCTCGGACATCTCGCGGTAGATCTCGGAATCCGCCGCGGCATCCCTGCCGTTGATCTGCATGGCTTTCGCCTGCTTCTCGAAATTCTCGTTCATCTCATCCACGATCGCCTCGAAAATCGCCCTCTTGCTCTTGTAATGCTTATACAGGGAAGGGGCCTTGATGCCGACGCGTTCTGCGATATCGCCGACGTAGACGTTGGCGTAACCTCTCTCGGAGAAGAGTGTGAGAGCTTCGTCAAGGATGCGGTGCCTGGTGTCCATATTTACCTCCTGCAGATGTCGGCTAATTACAATTAGCCTAACTGCCGGAATTATAGCTAATTAGAATTAGCCTGTCAAGCTTTTGGAAGTCAACTGCGGATGTGTCCCATTAATGCCACATGCCGCCTGATACCATACAGGTGTAAAACAACTGCACTTCGTTGTGTCGTTTTAAACTCCTTTCTGACCCTTGCCGCCCGACCTCCAGGCAAGGGTTTCTTTATGTAAAAAAGTGAGCGACCCGGACCGGATCACTCACTTTACTTTAAATGCTCGATTGTGCGTAAACTCACATCACCCGTTCCGCTCGCTGACGTACAGACTGACGCGGTTATTGATCAGCTCGATGACGTCATCGATAGACTTCTGATCTGCAAAATACGCCTGGATCTCCTCATACACGATTTTCTCGATTGCGGGGTCCAGCGATGCCGTATCTTCGCAGCTCGCGATCATGGCCTCGAAGTCGTCGATCACGGACTCATCCAGGATCTTGGTGTTGGAGTTGTACATGACCAGTTCTTCAGAAGTGTAGTTCGAGAGATTCTTTTCGACGGAAGTGTTATAGCGTTCGAGGAGGGTAGCAGAAGAGGCCTCGTAGGAGCTGATCCTGATGGGCATGCCGTCGGTGTATGTGCCGTACTCGGTCTGGATGTCCTCGGACAGGAGCGTCGAGATGAAGGCGGCGCACGCCTCTGCCTCAGATGTCTGCGCCGAGATGGCGACGGAAGAGACCATGCTGATCTGGGGACCTCTGCCGTCGGAGGTGGGAAGGCCCACAATACGGACGTCAGTGAGTTCGTCCTCGTATCTGGGAAGGAGCATCGCCAGTGTGCAGGAGTAGAGGAACTCGGCGTTGCCCAGAGGCTCGCTCATAATGCTCCTGAACTCGCCGTAGCCGGCTTGCATCGTGCTGTTCTTGGTGTATTCAGCGAGCTGCTTGAAAGAGTCCTTGTTGTAATCGACTTTGCCGTCCGTGACGAACTCATCGCCCATGGCAGACAGACAGGTCGTGAAGAACTCGGTCTTCTCCATATACATCGGGTCGGTGCCGTTGCAAACGTCCGAGACAAAGTCTGCATACTCGTCAAAGGTGAATCCCTTCAGGTCAGACGGAACGTCATCCTTGTGCACGACGATGCCGTTGATCGAGATCGTAACGGGGCAGTGGTAGAGCTTGCCGTCGGGTGTTTTCGAGGCGTCGATAACGTTGGAGAACAACCCGTCCGTCTCGACATAAGATGTCAGATCGAGCAGGTAGTCGGGGCTGTTCAGCTGGTCGTAATAAGATGCGTCCAGGATCATGTCAGGACCTTCGCCCGCCATGAGGTCGACCATGAGCTGATAGGACAGCGCGGCTTCCTGGTCCAGCAGCAGAGCGTTCAGGTCGTCGACCGTCGGATCGTAGTCCTGTGAGTATGTCGAATAGGAATCGTCCAGGCGGATATAGTAATCCGGATTGGTCTCGTTATAGGTGCAGACCGCGTCACAGAGGCAGTAGTTGTATGTGCCCAGGGTAGATGCGACGAGGACTTTCTTGCCGACGTTGGGATTTGTCTCCTGCCTGTCCAGGATATAGACCATCGTATCGAAGTCATCCTCATTTTCGAGATAATTCGATCCGCGGTACACAGTACCTGCGAGGATGATACGGTCTTCCGAATAAGATATTATCGACAGGTACTCCACGTCGTAGCGGTTGATGTTGCACCAGTCAAACGAGAAGATCTTGTCCTTGGTGCCCTGCTCAATGTCGAGCTTATAGATGCCGTCCATGTCGATCGACACGGGACCGATGCCTTCCTGATAGGACGCAAAGAAGAAGTACTTGTAGAACGCGGACGTGTCGCCCGTATATTCCGTGACGGTCTTTTTGTTCGTGTCGATCGTGAAGAACGAGAAGGTCACTTTGGAGACCACCGCGTCCATGTCAAACTCACCGCAATCCGCCGAGAACACGAACTTGCCGTCGCCCGTGTAGACGATGTTATTCACGAAATGCAGCTCCATCCCCGGCAGGTATTCGTCAAGGTCGTAGGATGTGGTCTCGCCGTTCGGATCCGTTATCACTATCTTGTACGACGTGTTGACGTTAAAGACCTGGTAGATCTCTGCGCAGTATCCGCCTTCGTACCTGGTAAGTATCAGGGATCCGGACATGACGCCTCCCGGATCCTTCTCGAAATCTATTACCGATCCGTCTCTTATATCCATCACGAGCCTGCTCTTCTGCATGCCGTTGCCTTTGGCATAGTTGGTGGAATAAGCTGAGACCTCATAGCCCGATATCGAGACGTCGTCTATATAGAGCTTGGCATCCGAGTCGGAGTTGTCGTTGAAGAGCTGCTTGATGTCGTAGGTATCAAGGATGTTGCCGTCTAAGTCGTATTTGATAAGGAAATCAAATTTCAGATCGTAGAAGCTCTGGCTGTCCCACTCGGTGTCCGGGTCGGAATTGTACATGCCCTGCGCGCGGAAGATGACCTGATCTTCGTAGGCACCGACGTAATCAACGGATTTGAAGGATGCGTCTTCGATGCCGTCTTCGACTTCGAACTTGTTAGCCGAATACCACGGCGTGTCTTCGGCGATGACTTCGTTCTTGCCCTTAGACTTGCCGTTGCATCCCGTGACCGTGACGGAGAGCATGATGGATGCGATGAGAGTTGCTGAGATTGCTTTGTTTAAGTTTTCCATATGTGTAATATACCCCCGGTAGATTATAACCTTGCAGCTTAGCGGGAGCAAACATCAAGTGTGTGACATGACATTTGTCATATCCAAGTCGTGACGCGCTTCACTTGTTGGTCTGCGGGAGGTTTTGGATAATAGCCTCAAGATAACAAATCGGAGGCAAAAACAATGGCAGAGATACTCAAGGTTGACGGTCTGGTCAAAAGGTATAAGGAACTGATCGCGCTCGATCATTTCTCGATGAGCGTAAACGAAGGCGAGATCTTCGGCCTTCTTGGTCCCAACGGTTCGGGCAAGTCCACATGCATCAACTGCGTGCTCTCACTCCTGGAATACGACAAGGGCACGATCACGATCTTCGGCAAGGAGATGAGCCCTAAGGCTTACGACATCAAGTCGAAGATCGGCATCGTTCCCCAGGAAGTCGCAGTGTACGAAGCGCTCACGGTATATGAGAACATCGACTTCTTCTGCGGACTTTACATCAAGGACAAGGCGACGAGAGCAAAGTATGTTCAGGAAGCTATAGACTTCGTAGCGCTGAATGATTTCGTCAAGTTCAAGCCCAAGAAGCTCTCGGGCGGTCTGAAGCGAAGGCTGAACATCGCCTGCGGGATCGCGCATAAGCCGAAGTTGATATTTTTCGATGAGCCGACGGTGGCGGTAGATCCCCAGAGCAGGAACAAGATCCTCGAGGGCATCGAGCAACTCCGCGCGCAGGGTGCGACCATCGTGTACACCTCGCACTACATGGAAGAGGTCGAGCAGTTGTGCGACAGAGTGCTCATCATCGACAAGGGCACGACGATCGCCGAGGGCACCATTGACCAGCTCAAGTCTATGATCAAGAAGAGCGAGATCATCACGATCGAGACGGCGGGCCTGGACGAGAGCACGATCACCGCGATCAAGGATCTGCCGAGTGTCTACAGCGCAGGCTACGACGGACACGTCCTCAAGGTCGAGGCAGGCTCCGGCAAGCACAACGTCATCGATATCGTAAACATCCTTCAGGATAAGGGATACAAGATGAAGAAGATCTTCTCCGAGCAGCCGACTCTGAACGACGTTTTCCTCGAGCTGACGGGCAAGTCCTTAAGGGACGAGTAAGGGAAGAAAGGGGTAAGACAAATGTTTAAGTACTATCTTCTCAAGGTGCTCAGGAACAAGATCTACCTGTTCTGGTGCCTCGTGTTCCCGCTTGGGATAATGGCCTGCATGAACGCGGCTTTCGGCAATATCTATAACATCGAGAACTCGATCGATCCGGTCAAGACGATCGTCGTGGCGGAGTCGGATTCGGCGTACGCGGAAGGCTTCTGCGACCTGGTGGACGAGTTCGCGGACGAGAGCGCGGAGACTAAGTATTTCGATATGGTCGAAGCTGACGGCAGGGAAGACGCGATGGAGATCCTGAAGGACGGTGGCGCGGAGGTGCTCTTCGTAGCGGGAGACAGCGACATCGAGGTCTGCCTGTCAGAGAGCCACACCGAGACCGCGGGCATGGTCGCGAAAACAGTCGCCGACACATACAGGTCCAACTTCAAGCTCATCTCGGAGGCCTACATGACCTCGCCCGAGAAAGCGCAGGAGATGATCGAGAATCTCGCGTCGAGGAAAACATTCACCGAGGTCGATATGGGGGCTTTCTCCGATGATCCGAACCCCTACGTGTGGTACTTCTACAGCACGCTCGTGATGGGACTGTTCTTCACGGCGATGAGCGGCGTCAACCTCGTCGGAGACCTGAAGGCAGACGTCTCGGAGGAAGCGGCGAGACTGTCGCTGTCACCGAGCAGCAAGTCCAAGATGATCTGGTACGCCTTCATCGCGCGCCTCATCCCGTCGGTGCTCATATCCGTCATCCACCTCGCGTTCATGCGCCTGGTGTTTCAGATCTCGCTCGGCAGCAACGTCTTCAGGCTGATACTCTTCGTCGTGGTCTGCAATATCTTCGCGATCAGCTTCGGCGTCATCTGCGGCCTGCTGTTCAAGGGCAGCGTGAATACCCGCGGCAACAAGACGACAGGCGTTCTCATGGTCTCAGTCTTCCTGAGCGGCGAGATGGTAATGCAGCTGCCGGGCATCATCGAGCAGTACTGCCCGATAGTAAACGACATCAACCCTGCGACCGTCATGAACATGGCGTTCTACAGGATGGCGCTGTACAACGATCCGTTCGACTTCTACATGAACATGGGCAAGCTGGTAATAGCTGCAGTGGTATTCCTCACGATCGGAGTACTGGTATTAAGGAGGGAAAAGTATGCATCTGTATAAGAGTTTCTTCAGGCTTCTGAAGCGTAATCCGACGGGTATCCTGATATACCTCGGCATATTCATAGCGATGCTGGTACTCCTCATGACGATCTCCAGGGTCGATACCGGAACTTCAGCCGAGTTCAATTCTTCCGCCAGGATCAGCTACGTTGATAACGACGATTCGGCGCTGAGCCGCGGACTTATCGAATACCTGTCAGCGAATAACGAGCTGACCGACCTCGAAGGCAAGTCAGAGTCGTCTATCTTAGATATCGTTTTCTTCGGCATCACGAACTATCACATGACTATAGAAGACGGCTTCGGCGAGGCCGTGGGTAGAGGAGAGACCGAAGGCCCTGCTAAGATCAGATACAACACCGACTTCGAGATGTCCGCTGCGATCTACGGGATAGATGCTTCAGTCAACAACTACATCAACGCGTACCTCGATTACAGGACGCTCGGATACTCTGATGAGGAAGCTGCCGACAAGGCCGTAAAGCTTCTTAAGGACGAATCCAAGGTAAGCATAATCTCCGGCGACAAGCCCGAGACGGCTGCAGGCGACGAGCTCGTCATTGCACAGATGAACCAGTTCTTCTGCTATCTTTCACTGGGTTTCCTCTCCCTGGGAGTTGGCCACACGATCATCGCTAATAACGAAGTAAACGTAGGCAAGAGGATCGACGCTTCACCGGTGACCCGTAAGATGATAAGCTTCGCGAACACCGCAGGACTCATCACTTCCGGCATCGTGCTCTGGATCATATTCATGCTCATCAATGTAATCTTCGGCCACAACACCCAGGTGTTCACGCAATACTGGTGGGTCATCGCAGTCAACTCGCTGCTCGCCACGCTCGTCAACTGTGCGATCGCATCCGTCATCACGGCATTCAATATCACATCGAACTCGCTGTCGATGATAACTAATATCGTGACGCTGTCGATGTCGTTCATATCAGGCGTGTTCGTTCCGCAGTGGCTCCTCGGCGAGAGCGTGCTGAGAGTTGCCAGATTCCTGCCTTTCTACTGGGCAGTGTATGCGAACAACATGACGTACAGTGCGAGCGGAGTCGCTTTCGATATGAACGAGCTCATTATGTGCTTCGGTGTGCAGGTGCTCTTCGCAGTGGTCCTCGCCCTTGCTGCAGCCTTCATCAAGAGCTCTCGGGCAAGCCGCGTGTGATATACTTGGGGCATGAATTGGAGTCTTACGGATAAGCTGATAATACTGGTCACAGGCATCCTGCAGCTGTTCATAGTCGGCAGCACGGAGACCGAGCTCTACGTGGCCTGGATCCTGACGACTCTCGCGGTGCTGTTCCTCACGGAGCTTAAGCGCGATATAGGCTGGTCAATAGGTGCAACTGTCATCTGCATGGCGGTTGCACCTTTCTTTCCGGGAGTGCTCATCGCCTTCCCGATGGCGTTATATGCGCTCGCGGCGTCGCCGTTGTCTTCGAGGCGGGGAGTTGACATCGCAGTGCGTGCTATCTTGTCTGTTGCCATGCTCTCCGAGGTGTATTATCTGACGGGTAACATTGTTACAACGGCCTATTCTCTGCTGATCATGGCACTCGCGGGGTATCTCGCGGTCAAGACCGGACTTGCCCGCCGAAAGGAGACTCTGCTCCTCAGCAAGTTCGACGATGCGCGCCAGGATTCGCTGAACGCCAAGCGCCTCGGCGAGGAGATCATGAAAAACGCCGACAACGAAGTCTATACCGCCCGCCTCAAGGAGCGTAACCGCATCGCGCGCGAGATCCACGACAACGTCGGCCACATGCTAACCCGCGTGATCGTGCAGATGCAGGCGATCAAGATCATTAATAAGGACGAGAAAGTGGCGGGCCAGCTTGATTCCGTCAGCGATACCTTGGATCTCGCGATGACCGGCATACGCAAGAGCGTACACGAGCTGCACGACGATTCGATCGACGTATCGATAGCCGTCAACGATATCATCAAGACGCTGCCCGAGAGGTTCGACGTCGACGTAAACACTTCCATCGAGTCGCCCGCGGACAATAAGACCAAGAGCTGCATCTTGGGTATAATCAAGGAAGCAGTTACCAATATCTCCAAGTACAGCAGTGGCGACAAGGTGCGGATCGAAGTGGTCGAGAACAACACTTTCTGGCGCATCCTCGTCAGGGACAACGGCGAGAACCCGGAGCGCGATTATATGCTGACCGGAGACTACATGGCCTCAGGCGGCCTCGGGCTCAAGAACATCGCCTCGCGCGCGGCATCCTGCGGCGGCCGGGCCTCGGTCAGGAGCGGCAAAGACGGATTTGAGATAATGGCAACACTGCCGAAAGCGGCGGAAGCATAAGGAGGCACGCCCTTGCGGCATCGTCGCACAAGAAGGGAGCACAAGATGATCAAAGTAATGATAGTTGACGACGATCCGCTGGTATCCGAGTCGCTGAAGATAATACTTGAGGCAGAAGAAGACATCGAGGTCGCTGCGGCCGTAACTAGCGGCGCCGACGCGCTGGCATTTGTGGCCGACACCACGGTCGACGTCACCGTCATGGACATACGCATGGACGGCATGAACGGCCTCGAGACCGCCGAAGCGATGCTGAAGCAGGACCCGGCCGCGAAGATAATCTTCCTGACGACGTTCCTGGACGACGAATACATCAACCGCGCGCTTAAGCTCGGCGCGTGCGGCTACATAATCAAGCAGGATGCGGCGGCACTGCCGACCAGCGTCAGAGCTGTGCACAAGGGGCAGAGCGTTTTCGGCGGGAAGATCGTAGACAGGCTGCCGGATCTGCTGAACCGCACCGAGAAGTTCGACTACGCCGAGTACGGCATTACCGAGAAGGAACAGCAGCTGATCGAGCTCGTCGCCGACGGCCTGTCCAACAAGGAGATCGCAGATAAGATGTTCCTCAGCGAGGGCACCGTGCGTAACCTCATGAGTTCCGTGCTCGCGAAGCTCGACCTTAGAGACCGCACGCAGCTCGCATGTTTTTACTACCAAAAGGTAAAGGTATAAGGGGGCTCGCCGCGCCGCTTAATGGAGTGTGAGTTTTTTGTGAGTAAATCGCGTGCCTGCACTCACAAATTACTCACTTTTGGCGGAATATGCGTAAAAAGTGACTAAACCGGACCCAGAAACTCACATTTTACTCACACGGGTTGCAACGCCCCCGCCGCCACCCCGCCGCGCCGCAAAAAAAGCCCGGAGCAAACGCCCCGGGCCGCAGAATCCAATTTAAATCAACTTATCTTCTTCTGTCGTTCTTTGCAGCTTCGTCGATCTCCTGGCATGCCTTGCAGTACTCGTAAGTAATGCTTCTGAGGCGGTAGGAGAGGTTCTTCATGATCATGTCGATCCTCTCGGGATTTGTCTTGAAGAGACCCTCGAGGTCTTCAGGATAGATGATCTCGACCTGGGTGCCGCTGGTCTCGACAGCTGCCGTAGCGTTACGGGGCTCTTCGAGGAGCATTCCGATCTCACCGAAACAAGCGACAGGCTCAACGGACAGGAGCTTGAGCTCGTCCTTCTCGCCGTAGTTGCTGTAAACGCCGACATTACCTTCGTGGAGGATGTACATGCACTTACCGACTTCGCCCTGCTTGAATACGATTGTACCGTAGTTGTATGTCTCGATCTTATCTGTCTTGTTCTGTGCGACTGCTGCAGCTGCCTGGCGGAGCTCCTCTGCGCTGGGCTTCTCGAGCTGAGAGCTCTTGGGTGACATCCAGATCGAGAGTCTCTGCTGTCTTGCCCAGAATCCGTCATATCTGCTGTCGGAACCAGCCTTACGGACTTCGTCACGAGCCTTCTTGACTTCAAGGAACTCGTCGTCCATCTTCTTGATCCTGCTTCCGAGGACCTTCATGATGGCGAGGATCTTGTCGGGGTGCTGAGACATGTAGTCGTTCATCTCGCCTGCAGCGATCTCGTCAACCTGGACATCGGTGTCTGCTACGACCGTGGAGTTACGGGGGAAGTTCTCGATTACTGCCATCTCACCGAAATACTGTCCTGCCTCAAGGGTAGCGACCTCAACCTGGTCGTCTTCCTCGTAGTTCTTATAAACCTTTGCAGTACCCTCCAGAAGCTGGAAGAAAGTATTGCCCTCGTCGCCCTCTTTGATGATGATCTCGCCGGCGCTGATAGTCTTGATTGTGCTCATGTGTGTAGCCCCTTTCTGACAAAAATCCATAGAATTTGATTCTCTTTTATTAGATTGTAATTATTAAATCACGAAAGCAAAATGTTGGCAATAAAATGATTAGCCCCCCGGCGGACTTTTTCGCGCAGCGGGGGGCAGAGGTATCAGATTGCAGAAGAGGCCTTACTTGCCGAGGGTTACGATGTTGCCGCAGTCCTGGCATATGTAGGTGTTGGCCTCGAGGTCGAGCTTGACCGCGATGGAGTGGCACTTGGGGCACTCGACGGCATCCGTGTTCACGTTGACGCCTTCCATTGGGTCGAGCGAGGCCGGCTCAGTCTGGCCGGCAGCCTTGTTCGCGTTGAGCTGGCGGAGGTTGATGTTGAGTTTATTGGGAAACTCCTGTATTCCAGTGCCGCCGTTAACTTCTTCGAGCTGGTCAAAGTTAAGTTCCTTATTATCGTCCATTGGTCTGATCTCCCTTCGTTTTATAGCCTAATTATATGCGTTTGCGGGCGGGGCTTACAATAAACAATGAGTTAACGAATTGTTGCTTTTACTACGGAAAAGGCAAAGATTTGGCGAGGTTTTGATAGCACTGCGGAGGGGCTTAGTCTTATAATGTCTCGGAATACTTCAAGGCAGGTGCTTATGTCGGCGAGACGCACGGACTTCAACATGACTCAGGGCAACCCGATGTCGATCATATTCAAGTTCACGATGACGCTTCTTCTGGGCAACGTCGCCCAGCAGCTCTACAACATCGTGGACATGATCATCGTCGGCAGGTTCGTCAATCCCGATGCCCTGGGCGCAGTCGGCGCGGTCGGCACTATCATGTTCCTCATGCTCGGAACATCCAACGGCCTGGTCACCGGTTTCTCGATAGTCACCAGCCAGCGATACGGCGCGAACGATCCTTCCGGCGTCAAATCTTCCGTCACCAACGGACTCTACCTCGCACTCGTCTCGGCCACACTCATCACCGGCGTGGGCCTTACGTTCATGCACCGCCTGCTAGGCTGGATGAACACCCCCGATGCGATCTTCGGCTATGCGTACGATTACATCGCGACCATCTGCGCGGGCCTCATCTGCATGATCATGTACAACTACTGCGCGTCGCTCATGAGGGCGATCGGCAACAGCAAGATGCCCCTGATCTTCCTGCTGTTCTCGTCCGCGCTTAACATCGGCCTCGACCTGCTCTTCATCGTCAGGTTCGGCCTCGCGACATTCGGCGCGGCTCTGGCGACGGTCATCTCGCAGGCAGTATCCGCCATCCTCTGCATCATCTACATCTACGCGAGAATGCCGGCACTCCGACCTTCCGTACGCGACTGGAAGCTCAGCACATCCACCATCAGGCAGCAGCTCCACAACGCCATCCCGATGGCCATCCAGTACTGCATCACTTCGTCCGGCACGGTCATCATGCAGAGCGCGTTCAACATCTTCGGCAACGTCGCGGTCACGGCGATCGCCGCTGCGAGCAAGTTCCAGGGCATCATCACCCAGGGAATGTTCACGGTCGGCCAGACCATGGCTGCCTACGCCGGCCAGAACTACGGCGCGCGCAACATGCTCCGCATCCGCCAGGGCGTCAAGGCCGCACTCAAGATCTTCATCGTCTATTCACTCGCGGCAGCGGTCTTCGCGATCGTCACCGTGCCGCACGTGCTGTGGATCTTCTTCGACGCTGACGTCGACGTGTCCGTATACATCCCGTGGGCCAACATCTATATCATCGAAAGCGCGGTCTGCTACTTCTTCCTCGCCATGATCTTCATCTACCGCCACACCATCCAGTCGATCGGCTATGCCGGCATGACCATGGTCCTGGGCCTGGTCGAGCTCGTCGCGAGGATCATACTCTCGTTCTATGCGATAAACGTGCAGAACTATTACATCGCAGTCGCATCCGACCCGTTCGCGTGGATCACCGCGGGCTTCTGCGGAATGTTCATCGCCCTCGCACTCTTCAGGAAGATCGAGAAGCGGTGGGCTGACGAGGACTCCGGCACCTGACCTGCGGAGCACGGCCTTTTCGCGCAGGCGGTGCAAAACACCCTGCGTAATTCGCGCCTCCCGCTATTAAAAGTCTCCCGCGCGTTGTGCTATACTTCAAGCATGGCTGAATTGTTAAAACATCTTTGTTCTTCCTGCGGCGGCCCGCTCATCATCGACACGGACGCACAGCTCTACAGGTGCCCGTATTGCGGCGTCACCTACGACTATGCGTATTTCGACGAGGAGGACGCGCTGTCCAAGGGCATGACCGCTCTGAGAAGGGGCGAGTTCAGGACCGCGGCGGAGGTCTTCGATTTCATCCTGGCAAAGGATCCGCACGATTTTTTTGCGCTCCGCGGCAGGCTCCTGGCGAAAGCAAAAGTCACGGGCGTGAAGGAACTCAACAAGACCGACGTTCTCCTGCAGATCCCGTACGATAAGGTTCGCGCGGAAGCCGCGCTCGAAGCAGCGGCAGAAGAAGACAAAGCATACTTCACAAAGCTTATGACCATCTTCAACCTGGGCGAAGAATACGCGCAGGCCGACAAGGACGAGAAGGATGCGGATCTTGCAAAGCGCAGACAGGCGTCACACTTCGATGCGGTCGCGGCAAGAAGGCAGGAAAGCGGCATTCCGATCAGGTCGGAAAACGGCGTGACCATGATGAATCCGATCGTGTTCGCTGTCATAGCATGGCTGGTGTGCGCGGTATGTCTCGTGGTAGCGCTGGCCTCAAAGGACGCGGAGATCGTCACCATGGCATGGGGCGGAGTGGCAGTCTTCGGAGTCGGCGGAATATTCGGTGCCCTCTCGGTGAGAAGCGAAAGAAAGTACGCGAACCAGATAGAGGGGCTTAATGAAGAACTCGAAGGCGCAGACAGGAAGCTGTCTGACATCAGAGATAAGAAAATAGAACTCCTGAAGTCCGTCAGGAAAGAATACGTGGAACTCAGGAGGATAGATCCGGAACTTAAGTCATCGTTTGAGAAGTGAGGTGGCGGCAATGGCTGAAGTAACACATCTTTGTTCGTCATGCGGCAGCGGTCTCGTCCTTGATGATGTCGCGAAGATATATAAGTGCCCTTACTGCGGCGTTACTTATGACTATGACTTCTGGGGTGACGACGATGCTTTATCGCGGGGCATGACGGCGCTGAGAAGAGGCGAGTTCGACACGGCGAAGGATGCTTTCGATGTTGTGCTCGCCAAGGACCCGAAGCAATTCCTCGCGCTCAGGGGAAGGATGCTTGCGAAGGCGCGCATGAAGTCTATTCGCGATTTTGAGAACCACGGTCGCCTGGCTATGCGCAACTACGGTGTCATCCACATCGAAGAGGAACTCGAGGCGGCAGTCTCCACCGATAAGGAGTATTTCGAGAGACTGAGGGATATGTTCAAGCTCTGCGAAGAGTATGCGCAGGCCCAAAAGAAGATGCGTGAGGCGCAGGATCACAAGCGCAAGATAAACGCGGGCGAAGAAGACTATGAGATCGAGACGGCTGCGGCATTTGGAAGCGGATATGACACACCTGATTTCAAGTTAGGATTAGTAGTAATCTCCGCTGTCGCTATTGGCGGTATACTTGCAATCGTGCACAGCGCTGAGGAGAACTCCGGCGATTTATGGGCCGGAGTAATCACCTTGGCTGTAATTATCGCAATTCCAATCATCGTCAGCGTTGTAAAGAACAGGAAAGATTCCGCTGCTTTCGCTTCCGAACTTACCCGCGTGAATAACGAGAGGGAAAGAAGGATAAGACAACAGGAAGATCTGATAACACAATACCGCGGAGAGAGCTGCGTCCTCATAGATAAGATCAACAAAGCATACGCCGTGATCCGCGAGGACGATCCTGAGACAAGGACTCAGTGGAAGATCGACATGCCGTAACAGGGTGTCCTTATCGGACCACGCCCTATCAGCTTACTTTATAAACAAACACTTCCGAGATCTCGCGGTCGTACCCTTCGTACAGGCCGGTCTTGATGCCGTCCACGATTATCGCGCCGCGGTTATACAGAAGCAGCAGATCGCCCGTCTGCTCATCGAAAGTCAGCCCCTCGATCTCGCCCTGCCTGATGACATCGTCAAAGGCTTTGACACGCTGGACCGTGCAGGTGCCCAAGCCGTCCTTCATATTGAAGAACTCCCACCAGCCGATCTTCGTGCGGTACAGATGATCCGGCGCGCCCAGATCCGCTTCGCCGTCGTCAGCGCTAATGTAGATGTATCCGTCGTGGTATGAGATGCCCTGGATCAGCCGCGGCGGATCCTCCATCTCGAACTTGCCCTTGTAATCGCCGGTCTCGAGGTCATATGCGTACAGGTAGATGCCGCTGTCACCGCCGACCCACGAGCACATCCAGACGGTCTTGGTATCCGAGTCGACCGTGATGCCGGAACATTCGAGCTGCCCACTTGCCGGCTCGAAAGGAAACGCCTCCTTGAACTTCAGCGTCTCCGCATCGTACACCGCCACCTGGATGTTCGTGCCGACGCCGTCCACAAAGAGCTCCGCGCCGACATACAGGTTACCCTCGTACACATCGATGTCGCCGATGTGATTGACCTCGGTTTCGTATCCTTCAAAGGGGTCCTCGTTGATCTCGATCAGGTTCCAGTCGCGGTCGTATTTGGCGAGGGTCTTCGATCCGCTCACCCAGTAGTAATCGCCTTCGGAGCAGACGCCCTGACGGCCGGTGACTTCGACCGATGTGCCGAGCGTGAACTCGGGGTGTTTTGCAAGATTGCAGGATGTAAGAAGTAAGGATGCCGTGACAAGAACGGCGGTGATAAGTTGTTTTCTCATGGTCTTATTAAAACACCTGTGACTGCCCTTCTCAAACAACAATCTTGTTACAAGAACTGATATAATGTTGTAAGTCAATAATGGAAAGGGATAAAAGGAATTGGCTGTAATCTGCAGGAGCTGCGCAGGCAGACTTGTTTTCAATCCGGCATCGCAGGCGCTCGAGTGCGTCAAGTGCGGTAATTCGTACAGGCCGGAAGACATCGAGGACGAGAATGCCGAGCTTCATTCCAAATACTATGACACAAGAGTCTACATCTGCCCTCAGTGCGGAGCAGAGGTAATAACGAGCGATACGGAGGTCTCGACGTTCTGCGTGTACTGCGGCAACCCGGCGGTTGTTTTCGACAGGGTGGCGAAGCAGTACCGTCCCGACGGCATCGTGCCGTTCAAGATCACGCGCGAAGAGGCGGCCGGCGTCATCAGGAAAAGGTTCATGAATAACCCGATTATCCCCAAGGAGGTCAAGGCACGGTGCGTGCCGGAGAACCTTCGGGGCATCTACGTGCCGTACTGGGTGGTCAATGCGGAGTTCCGTGAGGCGGACTTCCTGAAAGGCGAGGTCAAACGAGGCAAGAGCAGCGTTACCTACTACTACACGAGAGCGGGCGAGGTCAGGCTGAGGAACCTGCCGATTGACGGGTCGGAGATCCTGAGCGACGATGTCAGCTTCAGGCTCGAACCGTTCTACCTGGAGGATGCTAGGACTTTCGACGAGGATTATCTGAACGGGTTCTACTCGAACACGTCGGACATTACCTACAGCGACCTGCGCGCGGCCGCTTCGGAGCACTGCCACAGGATGTACGCGGAAGAGGTGGTTAAGTCCGTCAAGGCGAACAACGTGAAGATCGTGGATTCGCTTTATTGGGCAGACATTCAGGACGACCCGGTATACATGATGATGCCGGTGTGGTTCTTTACTTTCAGGCATGAGGAGAAGCCCTACACGATCCTGGTCAACGGCCAGACCGGCAGGGTCGTCGGAACGATGCCGTGGAAAACTAAGAGCGTGTGGGCGTTCGCGATCTCGCTGTTCGTGCTGCTGCTCGGGCTGATAGGGTTCGCGATGTGGGCTGCGCTGGGCCGCGGGAACGACCTCGCGTCCGTGGCGATGTATATCGTGATCGCGATGCTTGCCGGCGGATTCGCGCTGACGGCGACCGGCTTCAATGGCATTCGGCGGGTCATGAATAATCTGAAGCTCACGCAGTCCGAGTCGATGTTCAGATACGTCAAGAGGAGGCAGGGGTGATATGCCGGGATCAGCATACTTAATGTTTGCAGTATATATCGCGATGTTCGTGTTCTCCGCAGTCGGCATCACGGCCTTTGTCGTCTATAAGGTCCTGGACAAGTTCGCGGACTTCGGCGATACTCCGCCCAAGCTTCGCGACTACACCGCCGGCGGGATCGATTACATCCGTTCGCACGACCGCGTGCCGCCGTCGGACAAGTACCATCTGTTCGCTGATTACGGCGTGAACCCGTATGAGGGGCGCAGGCATTCGGTGCCCGAGCAGCTGGTGAAGAATTCCCGGGATGAGGGGGAGATGTAGGTCCGGTTTTGGTCTGAAGTTTTCGCGCCGATGTCGTAATACACTGAATAATACACTGCATGGCGGTACATTTGCAGTGTATTTTCGATGATTTGGCCTGAGATACACTGAAAAATACACTGCATAGCGGTACATCTGCAGTGTATTTTGACAAGCGCGCACGCGGGCAGTCTTACTTATAGTCCTCCACGTCGAACTTCCTGTCGCGGAAATAGTAGTCTCTGTCGGCCTCGGTGATCTCGCGGATGATGCGGCACGGATTGCCGTACGCGAGCATGTTGTCGGGGATGTCTTTGGTCACGACACTGCCGCCGCCGATGACGACGTTGCTGCCGATCGTGACGCCCGGGCAGACCAGAACGTTGCCGCCGATCCAGACGTTATCGCCGATGGTGATGTCGATGCCGTACTCATAGCCGGACGCGCGCGACTCGGGGTGCAGCGGATGGCCGGCGGTCGAGATCTGCACGTTCGGACCGCACATGAAGTTGTCGCCGATCTTCACCTTGCCGACGTCCAGCACGATGAAATTATAGTTCGCAAAGAATTCCTTCCCGACCTCGATGTTATACCCGTAATCGCAGTGGAACGGGGACTCGATGTTAAGGTAGCCTTCACAGGTCTTGCCGAGGATATCGCGCAGCAGTGCCTCGCGCTCGGCCTCCTGCTCGGGCGGAAGATTGTTGTATGTATAGAGCTTCTTCTTGCACGCCATCCGATCCTCCTTGAGCCCGTCCATCCAGGACCTGTAGGGGAGGTTCGCGATCATTCTTTCTTTCTGGTTCATAGGCGGCTCCTTGTGCTTTTGGGTTAATTATAACTCGACCGCGTGCGGAGCCTCAGGCAATTCTTCGGCAAAGGGGCGGGGGCCGACCTTATCGAGGCGTGGCGACCCCTTCACGAAGCGTGTGAGTAAAATGTGAGCGCGGGGGTCCTTTTTAGTCACATATTTTGCATTTTCCGCCGATTGTGATGATTTTGTGAGTAAAAGAGAGCGATTTACTCACATTCTGCGCACACGCCCGGCGAGCGCCGTTTTCGAGGCGGGGAAGCGGCGGACGCAGAGGCGGAGAGACGGCGTGGCGCGGTGCCTTTTCTTTACTTATGGTTTACACGTTCTCAACAGTATATCAACATAGAACATATAGTATACATATATGGAACACGGCAACTGCGGCAAGCACCGCAATATTGTGAGGACTGACCTATGACTGACAAACCGATGCGCGAGATATCTATAGAAGGCTGCGAACTGATCGGCAAGGGCGGGAACGGCGCCGTCTACAGGCTGGATCCCGAGACGATCGTCAAGGTGTATTACGGGGACCGCAATTCCCCCGAGAAGATAGATCAGAACAGGGAAGTGACGAAAAGGGCTTTCGTGCAGGGCGTGCCGACGACGATCGCTTTCGATATGGTAAGGGTCGGGGAGAACTACGGCGTTGTCTACGAGATGATCGATGCGAAGTCTCTGGCCCAGGAGATCGCGGCAAATCCGGACAGGGTGGACGAGTATGCCAACATGATCGCGGATACGCTGATAACGCTGCATCACACGGAGTTCGAGCCGGGTTCGCTGACGGATTCGAGGGAGCGGTGCAGGGCCGACATCAAAGCGACTTACGACGCGGGCTTCTACACGGATGAACAGGCGGACCGCCTTAACCGGATCGTCGATAAGATCCCGTACAGGAATACTTTCATACATCAGGATTTCCACCCCGGCAACCTGATGCTGCAGAAGGGCGAGATCGTCCTCATAGACGTCGAAGACTCCGGCCTGGGGCACCCCGTGCTCGACCTGTCGTCGATGCATCTTGTGTATGTGACCGCGGCCAAGACGAGCTGGAAGTCAACAAACATGGGCATCAGCAAAGAGCAGTTCGCGCGCATATGGGACATCGTCGTGAAGAAGTATTTCGGCACGGAGGATCCGAAGGAGATCGCGGAGATCAACCGCATCCTCGAAGGCTATGCCATGATCAAGCTGGTAAGGGGTCTGGCAACGTCGCCTTCGGTCCCGAACATCCTCCGCAAGCCGCTCGCTGCCGGACAGAAGAAGAAACTGTTCAAGGTGGCGGACACGCTGCACCCCATACCCGAACTATAAACTCCCGGAGCCTGCCAGAATGTACGACAACGCGATCGATCTTCCCGGTGTACTGAACACAAGAGACCTCGGCGGTTATCCGGCGGGGGACAGGCGCATCAGGCAGGGCGTGCTCATAAGGAGCGGCGTCCTCTGCAATGCCGCGCTCGAAGCCGTGGAGATCCTTCACGATAAGTATCACGTTCAGACCGTAATAGACTTCCGCATGAGCGGCGTGCGCGACGGCGATCCGGACAAAGAGATCCCCGGCGCCGAGAGCATCCGCCTTCCTGTCATCGAGATCGACGACTACCTCTCCGGGCTGAAGAAGCTCAAGCTGGCAAAGCAGTTCCTGACGGGCAATACCGACAAGCGGGCCATGATTGACCTTGCCTACGAGAGCGGCCTTCTGAGCCCGAAGATGTACGATATGTTCCTGCTCGGGCCGCGCGGCAGGAAAGCATACGCGCAGTTCTTCCGGATACTTCTCGAGACCGACCCCGCAAAAGGCGCCGTTCTCTGGCACTGCGTCGACGGCAAGGACCGCGCGGGACTGGCGACGATGCTGCTCCTCACTGCGCTCGGCACGGACAGGGAGACGATCCTCGAAGATTACATGCTGTCGAACAGGTGTAAGGAAAATGAGCTCGCGCAGATCCGTCGGGACGGCGAGGAGCTCGGCATGGCGGAGGACAAGATCGAGGCGCTGCAGTTCGCCTCGGGAGGTGTCTTCGAGCACTACATGACGCACGCGCTGGCAACGCTCGAAAACAAGTACGGCAGCGTGCACGACTACATGTCAAAAGAGCTCGGCCTCACCCCGGAAGATCTCGTAAAGCTTCGGGAACTCTATACCGTCTGAACAGCGGTATTATTTGCGCCCAAGGTGCGCCACCGCCAGTCGAAGGTGCGCCGTCAGTCGTAGGTTCACCGTCAGTCGATGCAGTAATAGCCGATTCTGGAGTTGATCTCCTGCAGGGCTTCGTTCTCGTAGCAGTAGCCCGAGTACAGCGTGTGCGCGCCGCCGTCGGTATCGTAGAAAACAAACTTGTATGTCGTACCGTCGCACACATCCTCGGAGTAGTCTGCGAACCTGTCGTTCTCGTACGCGTCGACGCAGAAATTGTAGATGAACATGTAGTCCTCGTCGCTCATGGTCAGCTCGCCATTCGCGCCTGAGCCGGAGACGTATACGCCGCCGTCGTAGGTAACGTAGCTTGTGTATTCTCCCTGCGGTTCGCTCACGTACGCCGTGACCTCGAGCATGTTGCCCTCGTTCTTCTTCAGGTTCTCTATGTTGTTTTCGCTCGCGGTGTTCAGCCAGGCGATCGTGCCGCCGCCCGTGCTCTTGTGGCTCTTGCCGTTGCCCGTGCCTGCGCATCCCATAAGGCTTACCGCCATCACTGCCGCCAGAACTGCTGCCAATATCTTCTTCATGTGTGTTCCCTCCAAATGCTTTTGCCATTAATACAACCGGCGCGCGAAAATGTTGCAGCGGGGCAGGCCGCGCGCGCGAGTGTTATAGTATACTTATCCAAAAAGGCACACTCCAAGGAGGGCACAGCTATGAAGAAGGGAAACATACTCTTCCTGGGTAATTCCGGTGTAGGCAAGACGACGCTCATCAATTCGATCCTGGGCACGGACGCGGCGACCGGCATCGGCACCAAAGGCACGACGCAGGAGCTGCACGTGTATGAGAACGAGGAGATCCCCTTCCGGATAATCGACACGATCGGGTTCGAGCCGACCAAGGCTTTCCAGCAGAACCGTGCCATCAAGGAAGTGCAGAAGTGGTGCAAGAAGAGCGCCACGGACGGCGACGAGCAGACGACGATCGACCTTATATGCATGTGCGTGGACGGCACGGCGTCAAAGCTCTTCCCCAAGACGATAGACGATTTCCTCAAGGCCATTGCCATCTGGAAGACGGTGCCGATCATCGTCATCATCACCAAGTCCTACTCGCTCAGCGACAGGGACCAGAACGTGCAGATGGTAAAGGACGCTTTCGAGGGCAGGAGAGAGATCAAGGGCATCTTCCCGGTGGTCGCTGCGCCGTACCTCATCTCCAACGAATACTCGGTCCCGGCGGAGGGCGTCACGGAGCTCATCACCGCGATCAACGAGCTGCTGCCGGAGGGCATCCAGGCGTCCAAGAATGACGTCACGGTATATAACCTCGAGCGAAAAAGGAAGCTCGCGCACAGCACAGTCGTCCTCTCGACGGGCGCAGGCGTTACTGTCGGCGCGGTGCCGATCCCGTTCCCGGACGCGTTGCTGCTCGTTCCCATCGAGACCGCCGAGCTCAAGGCACTCGCGAGGATCTACGAGATCGACGAGGGCGAGGGTTCCAAGAAATTCTTCAGCACCATAATCGAGGTCGGCACGGTCAGCCTCGTGGCCAGAGGACTCATTCAGGCGCTCAAGGCGATCCCCGGCGTCAACGTCGCTGCGAGTGTGCTTAACGCTATCATCGCGGGCGCCATCGTCACGGCGATAGGTGAGGGTTCGATCCTGGCTTTCGAGAGGATCTACCTCGGCCAGAATTCCATCGACGAGCTCGACTGGGTCAAGAAACTAATGGAAGAGCAGATGGGCAAGACCCTGATCGAGCGCATCACCGAAGGCATCAGGCAGCTGCCGGCCCAGCCTTCCAAGAACGACATCACGAACTTCGTCGTAACCATATTCAACTCGGTCAAGAGCGGCACCAAGCAGCTGCCGGAGAACGCAGGGCAGTGATTCTTGCATGATTAATCCAAAAGTTACTGAGAAAGTTACTGCACATGCAGTAACTTTTGCAGTATTCTTGGGTCTTTTGGGGCTAAAGTTACTGACATACATACTGCGCGTGCAGTAACTCTTGCAGTAGTTTTAGGCCTTTTGGGGCCGAAGTTACTGACATACATACTGCGCATGCAGTAACTCTTGCAGTAGTTTCGGGCCTTTTGGGGCTAAAGTTACTGACATACATACTGCGCATGCAGTAACTTTTGCAGTAATCCCTAAGAACTCTTATAATCTAATAAGTTTGGATAGGGGCAGATTCGATTAATGAACACTTACATAAAAACCACCGCGGTCATACTTCTTGCGTCGCTCACGCTAGGCGGCCTGACGTCCTGCTTCAAGCCGAGCAAGTTCGACACCAACAAGCTCTACAGTGAGATCAAGGACGATGCGATCACCGACAAGGATGACATCGAATACAGGGACAAGGGCGTCTTCATGAAGACCTGCGCGGGCTTTGTCAACGCGCTTGACGACAGGGATGCTAGGGGCATCGAGAAGCTCTGCTCCGACAAGCTGCTGTCCATGGACGGCACTGAGGACATGATCGAGGAGATGATCGACGGCTTCGAGGGCGATGTCATCGATACGAGCGTGCTGCCGACGGATCTCTCAGCCAATACCTACAGCCAGTGGTCCAAGACGGACCCGATAGATTACTTTGATGCGGACTTCTTTATATACACGGACGAGCAGACGTACTGGGTCACGCTCTCGCTTTATTCGATTATCGGCGACGACGACCTCATCGGGCTCAACCGCATCAGGATCCTGACGATCGACAAGCGCTTCAACATGGAAGTTACCGTGCCGGAAGGTCTTGAGGAAGGGGAGGATGTGGATCTGTACCTTTTCGAGGACGGGACGACGGCGGAAATGGTGTACGAGGACTCCTGCGGGATGCTCGTCTGCTACGGCGACAGCTCGGACTTCATCGCGGTCAACATCGGCGTGGGCACGGCGAATGATGTGTTCAAGCTGACCGGCGGCGGGGACGAGATCGACAGGGACGACATCGACGACGTCGACTGGAAAGACGAGGAGGAGGCGCTGGAGTTCCTCGAGGATTACGAGCCCTACGCGGTCGGGCGCGATTCTGCCGTGGAGGGGTACTACACGCAGGCCAGGTTCTACCTTATCGACGGGACGGACGAGATGCTGTACGTCAACATCAACGGCGACGGCGTGCCCGAGAAAGTGATTTTCGCCGAGATCTTCGACCCCACCGAGACGTTCTCTAAGGACAAGGCGGAAGTGCTGCACTCATCGAAAGACAACAAAGACTCATGACCAGGAAAACAACACTCGGACTCATTGCCATCTTCCTGTGGATCGCGCTCGGGGCGTGCCTGGCGGCCGTGATCGTGCTGGCGCATCAGATCCAAACGGCGCCGGTCGAGTACACGGAAGTCGAGGTGCTGATCACTGACATCCGCCACGAGCCCGAGATGCTCACCCGCGGCACGCATGATGTCGTGACGGTCAGGTATGAGGGCAAAGACTACGAGCTGATCAGCGTGCTCGACGGCGAGGTCCCGCAGTATCAGGCCCGCTACGAGACGGGGCTGCCGGTGACGGTGTATCTGGCCGGCGGCGAACTGTATTCAAACATAAACGGCATCAAATCGCACAACGTCAGAGGCCGCACGTACGGCGCGCTCGTCTCGGTCGGAGGCGCACTGCTGCTCGGGTCGATCGTCGTGACCGGGACTTACTTTGATCTTGTGAAAAAGTCCCGCGTCGGCGCGGACAAGAATGAGGTACGTGTCAAATGACTGCGATCTTGCTGGGGTTGCCCTTATATATAATCCTGATAGTTCTGACGGTTCGTGCTTTCAAGCAGGGCAAGAAAGGCCGCGGCGTGTTTCTCATCGTGCTCATGGCTGTGCTCGCACCCGTACTGGCGATCTGCGTTCCGCTCATCGAGCTGATCATCCTCTTCGGGTTCGAGTGAAAGACTAGGGAAAAAAGCGGCCAAGCAATGCCTGACCGCTATAAAATCACAGAGAAATAATTACTCTTCGTCTTCTGCTTCCATCTCAGCATCAATCTCATCAGATATCTCTTTGTATGTGTTGCTGAGGTTTTTCAGTAAATCTATTGATGCAGGTCTATCGTGTTCGAACAGAGAAGGTGTAATGCCGAGCTTCAGGAACTCGTTATAACAGCGAATTATATTGTTAACACCTTTCTCGCTCGACATGTCATATGACAGGAGATAATCGGAATCTTTTATTCTTCGACTGATATCTGCAATTGACAGATCTTTCTCAATCTTCCTGATAATCGAAGCAGCTTTTGCAACAGAAGAATCGTTAGGTATTTTAATTGCAACTTGTGGTTTCATATTATGTTCTCCTTTTCCTTTTGAATGGCTTTCCTGGAAGACTATTTTTGAAATTACCTCCATGCCATTCATATAAGTGTTCTTCAAACGTTACCGGAAAAATAACCTCGTGTTTTCCTGCAAGATGAGGATACATCGAGACACTATAGGTGTGGTGTCCTTGCATTGTTTTACCATCAACCTTGGGACGTCCTCCGTCTATTATTATTTTTCTCTGTTCAGCGGTCCAATTGCGTGTCCCGGGTATGTTATTGCTTAGACGTTCACGTTCAGCTACCCAAAAATCATTAACTGCAGTCTTTCGCTTCACCGACAAACGTTTGATACGATCATATTTGCGATAATCTTCTTTCGTTGCGGTGTGGTCTTTAATCCTCCTCTTGATTTCCTTTATGCTTAAAGAACTCTTGTGCTTGACCGGATGTTCTCTGAGGTCCAATCCGCGAACTCTATCTTTGATTATATCATCTTCATATTGTTTCTGATTGTTGTTGAACTTACGTTCACCTGTTGTACCATGGAAGTGATTGCTTAATGCTTTACTCATCAGTTACCCTCCTTTTAAAGGCAAGATTTGTCTTGCTTTGGAAGGCAACAACATTTATCCCTTGATTACGAACTCTATCGAATATTTCATAGTTTGCTGAACCATAGACGATAATTGTATGTGGTCTCAGTAACTCGATTGCTTTAAGAAGACCATCCTCAAAATACTTGCGATTGATGACTTTATGAATTCCGCTTGCAACTGTTCCTATAGCAATGATTCCGTTTACAGGGATTCCGTCGAAGCAATACTTCCAAGTTTCAGGTGTTCCCCAGCGGACATTCGGAATGACAGGGATACCGTTCTTTTGCAGAATGAAGTCATATGATCTCATTCTGAAGATATTCCATCGCTTCAAGGCATCAGGAAAGTCGGCACAGGTTGAAAAGTCCGGGCTGATAACACCAGAATAATGACGGGCTAACTCAATAAATTTCCCTATATTTAGCCAAATGCTACTTCGATTACCATCGAATTTTTGGTCGTCAATATAGCTGTGAATATACTTTTTGACCTGATAATCCGGGTTGTTTTTGCTATTCTTCTTGTGATTGCCTGCTGCCTCGTCGCTTCCAATTAAGCCCTCAGGGATGCTTCCGTTGCACTTAAGACAAATAGGAATATCATTACCTTCCGTGTAAGTTGCACCTTCAAGCAATGAAGCATTCCATATGTCTTTGCTGCCTTTTCTAGGCTTGTTATAATTATTTAAATCATTGCTAAGCATGAGATATCCTCCTTTCTTAGCATGGTGATTAATAATCCGATAAATAATCACGGGCTAAAGATTTCATCACCCTCTTCGGATTTCAGTGGCCTGCTGACGAGTGGTGATGCTGTAAGTGTAGAAGAAAAGATATTTGCCTTGACAGGACAAACAGTAGGCAAGATGTAGGCTACATTTCAAAAAAAGGGGGTTGTCATTCATATGAGCAGACTATGCTTAGGTACTTTCTTCAAAGCTATAGTGGTTTGCGTAGAAGAAAACTCTTTTACCCAAAGCAGATGCTTTAGAGAAGTGTTTTCATGTATTGATGATAAATATGGACCAGATCCGGACACGATTAGTAAGTTCGTGCGTGGAGTCAGAAATCCCAATAAAGAGTTTATTGAAAGGATAAACGACTATGATCCGGATCAATATGATAGTTTGTGCCATTGCATGAACAATATTGCGAATATGTTCAATCCTCAAAGTGAATGCTTACTTGTAAAAACTATAACCAAAATCGTTAATGGAGATGACACCATACCTGAATCTCAACCTGTAGATTTGGTTAATGGCACATTGAAGAAAGATTTCCCCGGCAATTATATAGATTTACCTTCGTTTTTGACCGGAGTATTTCTTTATACACTAAAGTTCGTTGATAATTCTGGAAAGACTGAATACTCTAAGGAGATTGATAAGCTGTTTCTTGCTGATCTAATCGAAGAACCTACAAAAAATTCTGGTAACGCTAATAATGACCTATTATCTGAAGATGAAACGCTTAGAGTAAGGCAGTATTTGGTGGAACATGAATCTGAAACAGACTTAATTCCGCTTTGCCAGATTGCTTTTCTATATAACCCAGACCATAATTATCAGCGTTCTATGTATACCGAGTATAATCTTTTATCAGAAAAATTAAGGAGCAGCATTCTTGACAAGTGCAACGTTACGGCAAGGCTAGTTTGTGACAAGTTGTATTGGATGGAAGGGTTAGCTTTGCTAGAGGATGATTTGATAAAGTACAAGCTTTCTTCCGAAAGATATATATATATGTTTGGACAGCATTTCCCAAGGTTTCAGTATTATGTAAGCAAAAGCATTAAAGGTTATGACTGCTATCAGTTTAAGAGATTAGTAACATCGAAGATAATTGCCACATTCCCCAAATCCGCTTATAGCAATTTAGACCATTACATTAATGACTATATTGGATTAAATAATAGCAAGAAAAGGAAATATCCAAAACCGATGGACTATCTTGTTGAAACGTTGATTGCAGATGCAACTGAAGAAGATGCTGTGTTCTGGCTCTGTCGATTCATAATTGATGCATGTGATAATCTAAGTCATAGAGTTTTGGGTAAAACTGTTGTTGCAGACTGCTATGATGACAATGCTGAAACAATTGAAGACTTATCGTTAAGCGCACTATTCGCTCTCCATAGGCATTATATGTTTCATCAGAGTAATTCTATGGGCATGGAGTTTTCATGGTCAAAGGAAGAGTAAACGGTTTACCAAAAGTTCAATTCCGCATAACCCTGCATTAAAACTCTTTTAAAACTCTGCCTTTAAACTTAAGTCATAGAAACCTGCAAAGGAGGATGTGACTATGGCAGACATGAATGTTATTGACCTGGACAGGTTCGTAGGCAGCAACGTGATGGACACCAACGACGTCATGATCTTCGTTAAGAGCCTCGACTGCAAGTGCGACGCATGCGAGACATGGTTCATCTACGACAGGCTTCCCGGCGGCCTCTGCCCGAAATGCGGACAGCCGGTAGCGATGCTGCGCCAGGCATAAGTTCGGCCCCGGCGCTTCGATCAAGCGATCAGGCGGAGTACCGTCCGCTGTGATATAAGTAAAAATGCTCCGGCAACTCCCCGCGCCGGGGCTTTTTTATGTGTTGGCTATTTTGTCGGTTTTTGTCGGTTTTTGTCGAGTTTTTCGGCCATTTATGCTTGTACAATTTAGGTGTTGTCTTACCTTCAATCCCCGTTAACGGGAAAGGAGGTGATATCCCATGGGATTGATATATTCTTTATTGATCTCTATCGTGGCAGGCGTAATAGCTCATTACATCTGCAAGTGGCTGGATAGTGATTGAAGACAACCGGCCCGAACGAGTTAAGCCCTCGCAAAAAGGCGTAAGAAAACCCCGAAGATCGCACTCTTCGGGGTTTTTGTGATTCCCTATTGGATTGATATGTTCTTTATGTATAAACATTATACCATCGCACAACAAGTATTCAAGGGATTCCGTTGATCAATTAAGATGAGTTCGCACTGATGTGCGCGTAGTTGTATTTTTGCCCACAAATAAGCCTATCTGACAGCAGGCTGGACTGCGCTGCAGTCACCACTGCTGTATTTTTACTCTCAAAAAGGCCTATCTGACAGCAACCCAGACTGCACTGCTGTACGCACTGCTGTATTTTTGCCCGCGAAGAGGGCTATCTGACAGCAATCTGGACTGCGCTGCTGTCAGCACTGCTGTATTTTTGCCTGCGAAAAGGCCTATCTGACAGCAACCCGGACTGCACTGCAGTCACCACTGCTGTATTTTTACCCTGTAAATGACCATCTGTTCAGTAAACAGGGCTACACTACTGAACACTATACTGAACATTTGCAAAACAAAAGCGGCGGGGTCACTCCCCGCCGCCAAACTAGTACTACGCTTATGACTCTGACGGGCTGTCAGGGTCGGGTTCAGGCGCGGATTCGGCGACTGCGGCGGCGACACTTGCGGCAACGCCGGCTGCAACGCCGGAATCGGCACCGGAAGATGTTTCTTCGGCGGCCTGAGCTGCTGCGGAGACTACGTCTGTCTTGGTCGGGACAGTCTCTGCGCCGGTGCCGTCAGTGGCAGTGTCATCAGTATCGTCAGTGCCGGCAGTATTGGAGTCACCGGCAGACTCCACCACCGGGAACGTCAGCGTCACCTTGAACAGGTCGCCGTCGACATCTATCTCGAACTTACCGCCCTGGAGCTCAGTCATGCTCTTGGCGATCGACAGGCCGAGGCCGTTGCCTTCGGTGTTCCTGGATCTGTCTCCGCGGACAAAGCGCTCGACCAGTTCGTCGGCACTGATGTTCAGCTCTGCGGCAGAGGTGTTCTTGAACACAGTCACCGCATTGCCGTCCTCGACCGACAGAGTCAGGTAGACGCGGGTGCCGGGCTGGGCGTATTTACAGATGTTGTTCATGAGGTTGTCGTAGATCCTCATCATGCGGCGGCCGTCGGCCATTATCATGACCGGTTCGGAGGGAGCGGTCGCCACCAGGGTCAGCCCGGCGCCGTCAATGCGCTCTTTGTATTCGCCTGCGGTCTGGGACACAAATGTGCAGCAGTTCAGGGGGGCGGGGACGATCTCGAGGTTACCGGAGGATGCTTTCGAGGCCTCGACGAGATCTTCGATAAGGCGCTTCAGCTTGTCAGACTGCCTTACGACGACCTCGGAGTATTCGCGCATCTTCGGGTCGGCAGGATCGCAAGTGCCCATGAGTGAAGCGTAGTTGATGATGGACGTCAGAGGCGTCTTGATATCGTGCGAGACATTCGTGATGAGCTCAGTCTTCATGCGCTCGGACTTGAGGCGTTCGTCGACGGCGAGTCCCACGGAGTCGGACACTTTATTGAGGTTCACGGCGTGCTGCTTGAAGTCCAGCACGAACCCCTTAGTATCGACGGGAGTGCCGATGTCTCCCGAAGCGAGCTTGCTGCCTGCGGTCTTAAGACGGCTCATCATATATGCGATGTAGAGTATCACGGGGTAGAGGATGACCTTGGCAAGGATCCAGCCGATGATGAGTTTGCCGTCGTCCCCGCGGCATACCAGGATATACAAAAACTCCACAAAAGCAATCCACAAAAGTATGACGATCGTGCGTGCCACCATCGGTATCGCGCAGAATGCTTTGAAGATAAGCGCTAAGACCTTGTAGACGAGCGTGCCTCTGATGAGCTCGTGACGCTTGACACGCGCAGCCATAGACACGGTGAGGCCGAGCACGGCGTTAATAAAGTAGAGCACCCCTATGCAGGCGAAGATCAGCTGCACCATGGTCTCGGAGGCACGCGCCAGAAGGACCGGGACGATCATGAGGATACCCGTCACGAACGCCAGCACGTCGAACGGCACACGGTACAAAGGACCCGTGACAACATCATCAGTGCCGGGCTTACGTCCGGCAGCGCAGATGAGTGAGATGTAGCAGGCGATCCCCAGGATAAAGCACGCGACCGCCAGCGGGAAAGCCGCATAACGCATGGAATAGAGAATGTGTATGACCTCTCTGTTGAACTCCGAGTGCGCCGTAAAATCCGCGGGGTCGGCGTACGCCGTTATGGTCGCCGCGACCAGTCTGTCGCCTTCTTCGATCGTCACCGCGTTCATGCCCTTGAAGTGGCCTTCACTGTCGTAGAGCAGGTCCGCCGCGTATGTGTGCACGAACTCCGGGGTCTCGGACTTGGCCTGTGCAAAGCCGCCCGTCGCCGCGATCACCTCGCCCGCGCCGTTTGTCACTTCGACCTCCATGCCGTATATCGAGGCGTTCTCGCCCGAGAGCAGGTAGTTCGTCTGCTGCATCATGCTGTAGTACAGGCACTCCTCGTCGCTCTCTTCGAAATACTCTTCGTCCGTTACCTCGTACAGGTTCGACGATACGCACCCGCCCACGATGACGATGCACGCCAGAGCCGTAAATACTGCCACGTTGATCGCGAAGAACATGATCGTTTTCGCCGCGACCGTCCTCCAGAACTGACCTTTGGTTGCCATTGTTATCTCTCCTTCTCGATCTTGTATCCCTGCCCGAAAACGACCTTCAGATACCTCGGTTCGTTCGGCGTGATCTCGATCTTCTCTCTAATGTGTCTTATGTGTACCGCCACGGTGTTCTCGCCGCCTGTAAGCGCGTCCTCGCCCCAGATCTCCTTATAGAGTTCCTTTGGCGCGTAGACCTTGCCCGGGTGCTCCATGAGGAGCTTAAGGATGTCATACTCCTTGGGCGTGAGGCTCACCGGCTTGCCGTCGACCGTTACGGTCTTTGTCTCGTTATCGAGCTCGATCCCGCCGACGGTCAAGGTCTTGTCAGACACCAGCCCTGCGCCGAGCTTCGTATAACGCCTCAGCTGCGATCCTACTCTCGCAGCCACTTCCAGGGGATTGAAGGGCTTGGTGATATAGTCATCGGCCCCGATGTTAAGCCCCAATATCTTGTCCTGGTCCTCTGATTTGGCCGTTAAGAGGATCACGGGCATATTGAAGCTCTCCCTGATCTTTGCCATTGCTGTTATCCCGTCCATTTGCGGCATCATGATATCAAGCAGCACGAGGTGCACGGTCTCTCTGTGAACGGCCTCGACAGCTTCGGCGCCGTTATACGCTTCGAGCAGTCTGTAATCCGGATTCTGCAGATAGATCTTCAGCGCGTTAACGATGTCCTTGTCGTCGTCACAGATAAGAATGTTGTACATGTTCCACCTCGGGGTTTGTTGATAAGGTTATTGTACGGAATACTACATTAATATAAAAGGTGGGAAAGGTTTAAGATTTGATTAAGATGTCCCGGATTAATGTTAATATGACTACATGAGTAAAAAGATATGGATACCTTTGATAATAGTGTTGGCGATAGCCGGATTGTTCCTGATCGGAAGGTTCGGCTTAAAGCTGGGATCGTGGGAATATAATTCTTATGGGGAGTTCATCAGCAACAGTTCGCCGCTCAGGCTCTCAGTCAGCATTCCTGAAGGTGCTTCCGATCAAAGGTTTTACTGCAATAACACACTCATAGGCAAGTATTCACTCTATGCATTTACGGTTGATAAAGCAGAATACGATCAGTTCATCCGTTCCGTAATTCTGAATTACGGGAATGGGGTATATTCAGAGTACTATTTGAAAAAAACAGGTGAAGTTCAGAATCCCGGTTCATACGGCGACAGCTTTCCGCTCGATCTGAACTACGACAAGGTGATAGACGATAACATAGGTTCTTATTACATAATCCTGTTCAGCCCCATGTATACCGGAACTTCAAGTTCTGCTCTGGTCGCAAACCCTGATACAGGAAGAATAGTAGTAGTGAACATCGAGAATCTCAGGTGATATAAACCCCGCAGGATCACAATATATATGACAGCTAATTTGTTATTTTGCTGTCAAAGAAGCTGTCACTTGAGTATAAAAACAAAAAAGCGGCCCACCGGACCGCTTACGCCCATATTATCTTCCCGACCCCTTCAGCTGTCAACCCCTGAACTGTCCATTTAATTGGATAGCCAAAAATTATAATGTACTCTGGTAAGTCTGCCGCATGATAAGGGAAAGGAGTTCGTGAATGGAAAATGAGAAGTTTGGTTGGATCAAAGCAGGCGACCGTCCGGAAGCCGGAACAAGGCTCATTCTGGCGATACCATCACTTGACGGATCGTATTGGATCTACGAGTTCGGAGAATACTTTCTCAAAGGAGATGTTTATCACTCACCCGACAAGGAGATCACGCTCAAGGACGACGGTTACTACATCTTCAGCAGGAAGTACAGGATACCGCTGAGAGTGACGGAGGTAAAATACTACAGCTACATAGCCAAGCCGTCAGACATCCGGGATGAGTTGATAATAGTAGACCAGTAAACACCAAGGGCCCCGCCAAGCACAACGGCGGGGCTTAACTTTGCAGACGAACTCTCCCTGGAGAACCCAGTAAACACACAACTCTATGAATCATAGATTGTATTTTCCACAGCCATTTGTATACTCAAACCAGACGGCAACGCCGGGGATAACAGGAAACACCATCGCAAGGGAGTACAACATGGACGCAAAGGAATTCGGTTCTTTTATTGCAGGGGAGCGCAAGGCCAAAGGTCTTACTCAGAAGCAGCTCGCGGACACGCTCAAGGTCACGGACAAGGCGGTGAGCCGCTGGGAGAACGGGCACGGCTACCCTGACATAGAAACGCTGGAAGACCTCTCGGACGCGCTGGGGCTCTCACTGATGGAACTCATGCACAGCAAGCGCCTGACGGAAGAAGAGCAAAGCGTCACGCTCGAAGATGCGAGCAAGACCATCTCGGACACCATCAGGTTCAACATCGATGACAGGCGGAAGGAACGCAGGATAACAGCGCTGATTTCTAGCACTTCCATGCTGGTCATACTCTTGATCTCGATCTTCAAGGACCTGGGACCTTTCGTCTGGGGCGCAGAGATCGTCGGGGCTGTCTACCTCGTCGCATCGGTCTGGATGTTTATCGACGCCGGGCGTAACCGGAACACGAAGAACATCCTAATCGGCGTGCTCCTTGCCATGATCCCGCTGTTCATCCTCCTGCTTCTCCTGGCGACGTCGGTCAAGATCACAACTTAATCTCAAGGAGGAATCCATATGCAAATGCAAAAAACTGTCCGCAAGGGCGGCGTGTTAAAGTACGCTCTTTTTCTGGCGGTATACGCCGTAACGATACTTATACTTCCGAGAATACTTCACTCCGCAGTCTTCCAAGCAGTGATGTACATCATCCTCGGCGCGGCGGCCCTTGCCATATCCATACCCGAACTCAAAGAAGCGGGCAGGTCCTGGAAGGAGCACCCGGTAAAGAACATGCTCTGGATACTGGGGGCGTTCGTGCTGACCCAGGTGATAGACAATGTCCTGATAATCCCGTACGGACTGCTGTACGCGGATCGGGAGCAGTCCATGAACGAGGGCAACATACAGGCAGCGGCGCAACAGGTCACGCCGGTGGTCTTCGTCATCGCGACAGCCATACTGGGGCCAATAGTGGAAGAGACCGTCTTCAGGTTAATACTTGTTCTTAAGGGCGGCAGCATCGTCCCGAAAGCGCTTGCCGTGGCGATCTCCTCAATAGCATTCGGCATGATCCACATGCACGCTTTCACTCTGCCGGAGATGCTCTATGTCCTGCCGCACATCGGAGGCGGCGTGCTCTGGTCGGTCCTGCTCCTGAAACAGAAGAACATCACCCAGCTATATGTCATCCACATCCTCACGAACCTGCCGGGGATAATATACCTGGTGACGAGCCTGTGACGACAAAACAAAACCCTCGTCAGCTTGCCGGCGAGGGTTCCACATAGGAAGCGATACCGTTATTTGCTCCCGGGATGTGCCCGAAAAACATACCGCTCGCCTCCACGAAATGGTCTTTCAGTTCGATCTCGCTTGGTTGTTTAATTTGGTCATTGATGTGTTCAATTTAGTCATTTTGACTCAAATGACTAAATTGAAAGTAGATTGAGTATGAGAGGACAATGCCCGAAAGTGTACGAATAATGACACACATTGTGTGAGATACTGTGGTCAGTAAAGACAAACTGTGTTCTTCGTTGTCTTTCGTTGTACCTCCTTAAAGCCCTCCGCCGGTTTGTGCTCCCGGCGGAGGGTTAATTGTTCAGGAAGTATTGCGTTTTTTCTTAAAGATGACGAATTCGCTTAGCTATCCTGTATATCAGAAATATCTGTGCTGCGAAACCTAAAATAGATAATACCATATCATCTGTAAGTGCAATCGGTCCTAATGCTAATTCTGGTATTATATCTATTGGCGATACAACATACAGAATGCAAAGTGCGGGTATGCCAGGAAAAACAGCAAGCCCATCAATCAGATTTGCAAAATGTAAGGGACACAAACCTAATCTTAGTTTCCCGTATACTACTCTTTTACAGAATGCGCATTTTTTCATATTAATTCTCCGCACATATCAGAAAGGTTTGTTTGGGAGATTCCAAACACTCTAGGCTGCTTTTTAATGATGCAATATTAATTGTAAATGAGTACCAAAGATCCTTATTATTGTTCTTGTAAGGATAATTGTCTTGCAACAATCCTATGGCGGATTCTCCATTTGGACCAATTGGATCTTCTGCAAATTCATGCATGTTAGTTATATATTCTTGTAAAGTCGCTTTTGCTTCAGCGGCTTTATCTTGATAATCGAATATTTGAAGTTTTATACCAATGCACTTATTAACTATATAGATGTCTTCTGCTATATAGTTCATGAATTCGCGAATGCGATCAATCTTTTGAAACAGAGGTTTTTGCAGGAGTTTTGCAAGTTCCTTGGCACTAGTTCTCATATCCTGATAGCCGGCCTGAATGACATTACCTAAAACATCCATAGCATTATTTAGATAACGTTCGCGATCTGCCTCAGTCACTGTTACCTGTGCATCTCTAATGTAGTCTCTTGCTTTAAAGAAAGGTTCAACCAAATCCCGATCGCGATCGCGCTTGAGTTGGAACTTTTGCATATCGCACAACAAATCGAGTTTCTCATTGATTTGCTTCATCTGCAATTGAGTAAGAATGTTTCGAGATAATTCCATGGTGTCAGGAGTAGTTTTAACTTCTTTTAAAGTAATATCTTTGACTCTTAGCTTAGTTTCCTTGTCAATCAGAACAGCACGCATGTCACCATTGACTTGTTTGGATTCACCGATAATATACTTTCCGTTTTTTATTCCTTCTTTAATTTCATTGGGTAAAGCATCAAAATTGGGCACATACTGAACTCCCATAGTTGTAAGGGTACCAAAGTTAATTGCCTCTGTAATTATGCTGATAGTGGCGGGAGATATGTCCACTATCTGTCCTAGTGCATCAGCTTCCATTCTCTTTTTAATGCCGCTTATATAGTTTTCAAAGAAATTACCCATTTGGTATAAATCGTGTGTGGTCATTTCAATTTGTGATACGAGGATTTTGAGTTCTTTCATTGTGGTCACCAATTTAAACCTAACAGATTCATCGTAATTAGTGTAATTATAACATGCGCCTAGGATGTAATAATCAGATGTGCATTAAATTTGAAAAAGTGTTTAGTAGGTGATTCTGAGTCAATAAGACACTTGGCACTATACAAAATGGTACAATCATTCTTAGTTACGACCATAGAGAGGTATGTCTAGTATGAGTAATACAACAACACAGAAATGTGACCTAAACGACAGCAATAACTCAAGGAAGAAAGTCTTCTTCCCAAGTGGCTTTGATGGCGTTAAGGAATACAAGCTATATAAGCATATGGGTAAACCAAAATATAGATTGCGTGATGGGGAAGCACACTGTGATAATTATGTAACTTGGATGAATCATATAAAGCAGATTTACAAAGGTTTTAATGAAAATGATAGATTGCAATTCAAATGGGCTCTTAGAGACAAGAAGAAATATGCTGAATTAGGAAGAACAATTATAATTAGCGTCTTATTGGCCTTGTTTGCGTTGATTTTACCTCCGTTTTTGGATTATGCAGCTGCTGATTATACGCAGAATTTTCACATTTCAAATGAAACAGTAGCAACTGAAGTCAATGATGAGAATGATTCTATAGACATTGATGCTTCAACTGATTTGTCTGAGCAAAGAAACCTTGAAAAACTTTACGTAAAAGCAATTCTGTGTTTTTTTGTTGCTATATTGGTTGAGATAGTTGTGTTGTACCAGTGTTCTTCACAAATGGGAAAATATCGCTTTGCTGATGAAGTATTGAATATTATCGAGCAAACAGAATCAGATGAAAAATCTTTGGCAAGGCACGATCGAAGAATAACGGTTATGCGTTAATCAGAATTCTAAACTTAACTTTCATTTTACACATGTGTGATTTATTGCCGTTGTACAGGAATATAATAGTTCATATATGTGTATACTGCGGAGGTGTAATTTATGCCTTTTGTTCAAGGAAAATGCGAAAGCTGTGGCGGAATTCTTACTGTTGATCCAAGTCTTAAAGCGGCGAACTGTCCTTTTTGCGGTGCAGCTTATGTAGTTCAGGATTCTATAAACTATTACAAAACCACAATCCAGGTTGCCACTAACAACAGTTGCTTAAGAACTGATGAGTAACGTGCAATGGATCACATTTGTCCCATTATTGTACATATACTTAATGATATAATCTGAACGGTTGATATAGACTTCAGTTATTACCTGGGCGGTGCTTTATGAGTAGGATATCTGAGTATAAAGTTGAAGAGATGTTCATAGAAAAGCTTGAGAGCATTGGATATGAATATGTTGAGTTGAATAACTATAATGATGTGCTCAATAATTTCAAGACTCAACTCTGCAAGCTTAACGCTTCCAAACTTATTGAGAAGAAGGGTTCGTCTGAGCTCTCGGAAAAGGAATTCGAACGACTCCTGATATATGTTGAGAACAAATCAGTTTATGAATCTGCAAAAATACTAAGAGACAAGTATGTGCTCCAACTTGACAATGGAGAGACGGTTTATATAGAGTTCTTTACTCCGGATTCAACAAGAAATTCATATCAGGTTTCACATCAGATTACGATGGATCCTGACCATAAGAACGATGTCTGCTACAAGAATCGATATGATGTAACGGTTTTTATCAATGGATTGCCCATTGTTCAGATCGAATTGAAGAGGCCGGGTGTAGAGATTAACGAGGCCATAAATCAGATTAACCGTTACAGACGTTTTTCATTCAGAGGGCTCTTCAGATACTTACAGTTATTTGTTGTTTCCAACTCTGTTCAGACAAAATACTTCTGCAATGAGAACGAGATGCAGAATGGTCATAAAAGGAATATCCTTAAAAGTCTTGTTTTCTTCTGGACAGATGAGAACAATGATCGAATTAATGATCTTTACGATTTTACGACTGATTTCTTCAGAAAGACATTCCTTACAGATGTCATATCAAGATATATGGTAATCAAAACAACTGAAGAATCATTAATGGTAATGAGACCATATCAGATATATGCTGTTCAGGCTGCTAAGAAGAGAGTGCTTGAAACAAATAAAGATGGCTTCGTGTTTGCCTGTACCGGATCTGGTAAAACACTGACTTCATTTAAACTTGCTCAGTTGCTTAGAGATGAGAATGCGGTTGATCGAGTAATCTTTCTTATTGACCGCAAGGATTTGGATGATCAGACAATCGATGAGTATAACTCTTTTGAGAAGGACTGCGTCGATAGAACTACTAACACTTACGCTCTGATCAAGCGTTTGCAAGACAAGTCGCAAAAGCTGATCGTAACGACTATTCAGAAACTGGCAAAGGCTGCCAACAATTCAAAGTTCTATGATCTTCTCGAGACGATGCGTAATGACAAAGTTGTATTCATCATCGATGAATGTCATAGGTCTCAGTTCGGGAAAATGCATGCTGATATAGCAAGGCGTTTCGATAATGCCAATTACATCGGGTTTACTGGAACTCCGATATTCAAGGAGAATAAAGGAAGCAACAATCAGACAACTGCCGATCTGTTCTATGCTGGTGAGAATATAGATTCATGTCTTCACAAATACATGATCAAGAACGCCATTGCAGATGGCAATGTTCTGAAATTCTCTGTTGAATTCCAAAGATCTATTCTTGTTAAGAGTGTACAGGCTAAAGGGCTTGATCCGGACCGACTTGATGATCCTGAATACTGCAGGATTCATAATGTGGATATTAATTCGCTCTATCACGATCCGCAGAGAATAAAGAATATTGCTGAACATATTTTCAACAACTATCAGATCCATGCTCATCCGCAGGGTGAGAACATTTATACAGCGATGTTTGCTGTAGATCAAATCCAGACACTTGGGTTGTATTACAAAGAATTCAAAAAGCTGAACGAGGCAGCAACTGAAGAAAAGAAACTTAAGATTGCTGCTATTTTTACTTATCAAGCCAATGAAGATATGGATGCGGATGATGGCTTGGATGAGCACTCCCAGGAATTGCTGGACTCATGTATATCCGACTATAACAATATGTTCGGTACTTCTTTTGGAATCGATACATTTGATTCATATCGCAAGGACATCCAAAAACGATTAAAACAGAAAGAATTACCTCAGGTAGACTTATTGATAGTAGTCAATATGTTTTTGACTGGATTCGATGCAAAACCACTTAATACTCTATATTTGGATAAAAACCTAATCTGGCATTCGTTGCTGCAAGCTTACAGCAGAACAAACCGAGTGGATAAAGCATCAAAACAATTCGGTCAGATTATCACATATCGTAATATCAAGAAGGCTCAAGATGATGCGCTGAAGCTGTTTTCCGGAGATGGTAATCCTGATGAATACCTGCTTAACAGTTACGATTACTATACTGAAGAATGGCGAACCAAGACTGGCGAACTGATGCGAATTGTACCAACCAGTGCCTCAGCCGGCCATTTACAATCTGAAGATGATATTAGAATGTTCGTTGTAGCATTCAGAGCTGTTTCTAAGACACTTGCTATACTTAAGACATTCTCTCGTTTTGATTGGAAAGATCTCGCGACTGAACTGGATGAAGATGAATACGAAGCGTATAAGAGCTGGTATTTGTACTATTACGATATCTTAAAGAGGGAACGAGAGAACGATAAGATTCCCGTACCTGTTGATGTGGATTTTGATATTGAACTAATTAGGACAGATAGAATCAATGTTGTTTATATCCTTAATCTCCTCAAGGAAGTTAATCGCAATAATCCTGATGAGTTACGAAGGTCTGTGGATTTAATCCTTCGTGAGATTGAAAGATCTGATAATGAAGCTTTACGCTATAAGCGCGATGTTATGAAGACTTTTATAAACACTAGGTTCTTCGAGATTGATGCTGATGCCGACATAATCGCGGAATACGAACAATTCGAACGGGAATCTCTTGTAGCAGATATCGAGAACATTTCAACTGAATTGAATGTTGATGTTGACCGTATTACTAAGTTGTTCGACAGCTACACATTTACTAATCAGATTACCGATGAAGAGATTAGAGTAGAGATTGAATATCTAAATTTTGGACTACTTCGCACGACTGAGATGATTAAGCGAATCAAGTCCTTGATAACAGAATTGTACTGTAAGTATAAGGCGGAGGGAAAGTAATGGATAATGCTACATATCAACTGCAGGCAAATGAACTGTCCAAGCAGCTTTGGGCTATTGCTAATGACCTCAGAGGCAACATGGATGCTTCTAAGTTTAAAAACTACATTCTTGGCACCATCTTCTATAGATATCTGTCTGAAAGAACAGAGACCTACATGAAGGAAATCCTTAAGAATGATGGCCTCACTTATGAGGATGCTTTTTCCAATGGTGATTTCAAGCCTGTTGTTGAACAGTGGTCATTAAGCAAACTAGGATACATAATCAAGCCGGAATTCTTATATAAGAATCTGCAGAAAAGCATAGTGGAAAGCACTTTCTCGATAGAAGATTATGAGAAGGCAATCAGCGAACTGACCGCTTCTACGATGGGTCAGGAGTCCGAATCAGATTTCACAGGTCTGTTCAATGATATGAAACTTCAGGATCCTGACTTAGGAGATACAGTATCGGAACGAACAAACCTTATAAGCCAAGTTATAACTAAAGTTGGTATGATCGATTTCAAGCTCGACGATGCCAAATTTGATATTCTTGGAACTGCTTATATGATCCTTATCGGCCTCTTTGCTTCCGATGCCGGTAAGAAGGGTGGAGAGTTCTTCACTCCTACAGGCCCTTCCAAGCTTTGTGCTACTCTTGCAACAATCGGTCTTGAAGAAGCTCGAACAGTTGGAGATTGTACTTGCGGTTCTGCTTCCATGCTATTAGAGGTTCAGAAGCACCTTACTAGTGGCCGCGTAGGCCATTTTTATGGCCAGGAGAAGAACGCTTCGACATACAACCTTGCTAGAATGAACATGCTCATGCATGGCGTGGATTACCATAACTTCGATATTTATAAGGGCGATACTCTTACAAACGACTACTATGAAGACGAGAAGATGACAGTTCAGGTTTGTAATCCGCCGTACTCACTTAAATGGACAGCTGATCCGTCATTTGAGGACGATCCTAGGTATTCTGGTGCAGGAAAACTTGCTCCCAAGTCCCATGCTGATTATGCTTTCCTCGAGCACATGGTATATCACATGGATCCAGATGACGGAAGAATTGCTGTTCTGTTGCCTCATGGCGTGTTGTTCCGTGGAGCCGCTGAAGAACAGATTCGTAAGTATATCGTTCGAGACCTCAACAAACTTGATGCTGTTATTGGCCTTCCGGCAAATCTCTTCCATGGTACTGGTATTCCGGTATGTCTCCTTGTTCTCAAAAGCAAGCGCAATGGTAACTCAGACAACATTCTGTTTATTGATGCATCCAAGGAGTTTAAGCCTGGTAAGAATATGAATACTCTTGAAGAAGAGCATCTTACTAAAATCATTGAGGCTTATAAGGAACGTAAGGATATCGAGAAGTTCTGCCATGTGGCGACAATGGAAGAAATAGAGATGAATGATTATAACCTTAACATTCCTCGTTATGTTGATACATCCGAGAAAGAGGAAGATATCGACCTTGTAGCAAAAGCCGCTGATATAGAAAAGCTAAATTCTGACATAAAATCTGCTGAGGAAGAACTCAAGAAGTATTTTGAAGAACTTGGGCTCAAGTTCCCGCTTTGAGGAGGCACATGATGGAAAAAGCAAAAAAGAATGTGCCAGAGATCAGATTTCCTGGATTTACTGACCCTTGGGAACAGCGTAAGTTGATTGATTATCTCGAGGTGTCCAAGGTTAAGAACAAAGATGAGGCTTTCGGCAAAGAAGATGTGCTATCCGTTTCAGGTGATTATGGAGTAGTAAATCAAATAGAGTTTCAGGGGAGGTCTTTCGCAGGCGTGTCAGTCGCGCCTTATGGTGTAGTAGATACCGGAGATGTGATTTATACGAAGTCACCGCTCAAGTCCAATCCATATGGAATAATCAAGACAAACAAAGGAAAACCAGGCATTGTATCGACTTTATATGCTGTTTATAAACCATTGAAAAATGTACACTCTGAGTTTGTTCAGATCTACTTTGAGCAAGATGCCAGGATGAATAATTATATGCATCCATTAGTAAATAAGGGTGCAAAAAATGACATGAAGGTTTCAGATGAAAATGCGCTAAAAGGTGAAGTTTGCTTTCCAAGCAAAGAGGAACAGATAAAGATTTCAGATTATTTTGCAAAGCTCGATAACCTTATCACCCTTCATCAGCGGAAGTGTGATGAACTCAAGAGATATAAAAAAGGACTGCTTCAACAGATGTTTCCGCACCCCGGAGAGCTATTTCCGCGTGTCAGATTTCCTGGATTTACTGACCCTTGGGAACAGCGTAAGTTTGATGAGATAACTGTTCCGGCAGGTGTGAGAAACAAAGATAATCTTCCTTTGGAGCCATATTCAATTACAAATGATAGAGGATTTCTTCCGCAAAACGAAGCTCATGATGACTTCGGTTATATGCAGAATACCGACAGAAAAGCCTATATGGTAGTGTCGCCCAATTCATTTGGTTACAATCCGGCGAGAATAAATGTTGGATCGATTGGTTACTATGAAGGCCCCGAAAACGTTATTGTCAGCTCACTTTACGAGATCTTTAAGACAAAGGATTACATTGATGATCACTTCTTAATGCAATGGTTTAAGTCTGATCTGTTTCCAAGGTGGATAGAAAAGTTTCAAGAAGGAAGCGTTAGGCAGTACTTTTATTACGATAAACTGTGTGAGTGTACATTAACATTCCCTTCCATCGAAGAACAACAGAAAATTGCTGCCTTGATTGACTCTTTGGATGCTACTATCACCCTTCATCAGTGTAAGTGTTATCATAATTATACTGGCATTTACACGGTCAGAATCACATCATATCCAGCATGATTTACTGCTACTTGGGAACAGCGTAAGGTTTCAGAAGTAGCTGAAGTTATTGGAGGTGGTACTCCGAGTACAAGCAATCCTGAATATTGGGATGGCGATATAAACTGGTATGCTCCTGCTGAAATTGGTAAGCAGATTTATGTTGAAAGTAGCGAACGAAAAATAACAAAACTTGGTCTTGAAAAGAGTTCCGCAAAAATACTTCCAGCACACAAAACAGTGCTTTTTACAAGCAGAGCTGGAATCGGAAATACCGCTATTTTACAAGTACCAGCGGCCACTAACCAAGGATTTCAGTCTATGGTTTTACATGATAATATCAATACCTATTTTGTATATTCCATGACCGATATGATAAAAGCAAAAGCGGAAAGAGTTGCTTCGGGATCCACCTTTGCCGAGATATCTGGAAAGATGCTTGGAAACCTTGAATTCATGTTTCCTTCCAAGCCTGAACAGGACAAAATAGGTGGATATTTTGAGTCTCTCGACAACCTTATCACCCTTCATCAGTGTAAGTGTTATCATAATTATACTG
>JAEEGF010634252.1_pt1 | contig 57924 bp, 40 predicted proteins | sample 9134171 | NCBI WGS metagenome assembly JAEEGF01 (sample SAMN16246542, study PRJNA631951) | gut metagenome | biome: gut microbiome; feature: rumen; material: AP-attached | host: Bos | place: Iran: Karaj | collected 2018-10 | reverse complement strand
GGTTCTACAAAGGAGAGCATCCACGTAGAAATTTGTTCAAAGTGTCATCCATTCTACACAGGCCAGCAGAAAGCTACACAGGCTCGTGGACGTATTGACAAGTTCAATAAGAAGTACGGTATTGACGCAAAGTAGTTTGTTTTATGGACTTTTAAGGGTTGAGATTCGTCTCAGCCCTTTTTCCGTGTTAGCGTAAACAAGAGGCGGTTTTTATGAAATATTCAGGTATAGGCGGTCAGGCGGTAATGGAGGGCGTTATGATGCGCAATGGCGATCAGTATGCTGTTGCGGTGCGCAAGCCAGACAAAGAGATAGCCGTAGAAATAAAGAACACAAAAAAGATTAACGATATATGGCGCAAGATTCCTATTATCAGGGGTATGGTTTCTTTTGTAGATTCCCTTGTAATAGGGTTAGGCAGTTTGATGCAGTCTGCAGAATACTTTGAGGATGAAGAAGATTCCGTGGACAAAACAAAGCTTACAGCTGAGGAGTTAAAAAAGGTAGAAAGAAAAGAAAAAGCCGAGATGGGAGGCACGCTGGTGTTATCATTCGTATTGGCTCTTGGTATTTTCTTTGCATTGCCATATTTTATTTCTTTAGGATTAAATAAATTTGTTTCATCTCAGCCGCTTATTGCATTTGTTGAAGGTATCATCCGCATCACCATATTTAATGTATATATTATGGTGATTTCCAGAATGGAGGATATCAAGCGCACCTTTATGTACCACGGGGCAGAGCATAAATGCATTAATTGTGTGGAGTCAGGAAAGCCACTTACTGTCGAAAACGTGAGAATTTCCACAAGATTTCATAAAAGATGTGGCACAAGCTTCATTTTTATAGTATTTATTATTTCAGTTTTTGTTTTTATGTTTATCAGCTTTGATAATACCTGGATAAAGCTTATAGCTCGTCTTTTACTTATTCCAGTTATTGCAGGTATATCTTACGAATTCATCAGACTTGCAGGAAGATATGACAATGGTTTTGTAAATATCATTTCAGCTCCTGGCTTATGGCTACAAAAGCTTACCGTTATGGAGCCAGATGATGATATGATAGAGGTAGGAATTGCTTCAGTAGAAGCGATATTTGATTGGAAAGGTTTTCAGAAGAAGGAGTTCGATTCAGATGACGTTTAAAGAGGCGTTAAACAAAGGAATTCTTTTACTTGAATCAGAGGACATTTTAGATGCTAAGATAGACGCTTGGCTTTTGCTATCTTTTGTCAGCGGCATCACCAAGGCTCAGTATTTCCTAAAACAGAACGAGGAAATACCAGAGAATACATTGTACAAATATAAGGAGGTCCTGCTTAGACGTGGCAGCCATGTGCCACTCCAGCATATTACAGGTGAGCAGGATTTTATGGGACTTACATTCTGGGTTAATGAGCATGTACTCATTCCTAGACAGGACACAGAGACACTTGTGGAGGAGGCTTTAAAGGTCATTCCTTCTGGAAGTCACGTTTTAGATTTGTGTACTGGCAGCGGATGTGTTATTATTTCTCTTGTTGCTCTCGGACAGGGGCTCTCAGGAATTGGTGTTGATATTTCTGAGGATGCACTTGTGGTTGCCAGAGAAAACGGCACACGTATCGTCGGTAAAAAGGTTGCCTTTGAAAAGGGTGATTTATTTACTGGTGTCCAGGGCAGATTTAATGCTATCGTTTCTAATCCACCATACATCCCAACAGCAGTTGTTGAGGAGCTTGCTGTAGAGGTAAAGGACCACGAACCACGCCTTGCTTTGGATGGCACAGAGGACGGTCTGCTTTTCTACAGAAGGATTACAGCTTCTGCACAGGATTATCTTAATGAAGGTGGATGGCTACTAGTGGAAATCGGATATGATCAGGGGCAGGATGTTTCAAAACTGTTTACTGACGCTGGTTTCAAGGATGTAGAGGTAGTACAGGATTTGGCTGGAAATGACAGAGTAGTTAAAGGACACTTATAGGGGTCTTTTGATATAGATATTAGTAATTTTGAAATACAACATGGAGGTTTTAGCGTGTTCGATAGATTAGAAGATTTAGTTTTAAGATATGAGGAAGTAATGAATTTACTTTCTGAGCCAGATGTTGCAAATGATAATGCAAGATTTAGAGCCCTCATGAAGGAGCAGGCAGAGCTTGCACCTATCGTAGAGGCTTATAAGCAGTATACATCTCACAAGCAGAACATCGAGGATTCACTTGCTCTTTTAGATGAAGAGACTGATGAAGAGATGAAGGAGCTTGCAAAGGAAGAGTTAAACGAGTCAAAGGCAGAGGTTGAGAGATTAGAGCAGGAGCTCAAGATTTTACTCCTTCCAAAGGATCCTAATGATGACAAGAACGTTATCGTTGAAATTCGTGCAGGTGCTGGCGGTGAAGAGGCAGCACTTTTCGCAGCAGAGATTTATCGTATGTACGTACATTATGTAGAGTCTCGTGGCTGGAAGGTAGAGCTTCTTGAGGCAGATGAAACAGGTATCGGTGGTATGAAGAACATCGAGTTCATGGTTAAGGGAACAGGTGCTTATTCTATCCTTAAGTACGAGTCAGGTGTACACCGTGTACAGCGTGTTCCAGAGACAGAGTCACAGGGACGTATCCAGACATCTACTTGCTCAGTAGCAGTTATGCCTGAGGCAGAGGAAGTTGATATTCAGATTGAGGAAAAGGATATTCGTATCGACGTAATGCGTGCTTCTGGTAACGGTGGTCAGTGCGTCAATACAACAGACTCAGCTGTTCGTCTTACTCACTACCCAACTGGCATTGTTATCTACAGCCAGACAGAAAAGTCACAGCTTCAGAATAAGGAAAAGGCTTTCGCACTCCTTCGTGCAAAGCTTTACGATTTAGAGTTACAGAAGCAGCAGGATGCTGAGGCAGCAGAGCGCCGCTCACAGATTGGTACTGGTGATCGTGCCGAGAAGATTCGTACATACAACTTCCCACAGGGACGTGTTACAGACCATCGTATCAACCTTACACTTTACAAGCTTGATAAGATTATGGACGGAGACATCCAGGAAATCCTCGATGCCCTCATTGCCGCAGATCAGGCTGCAAAGCTTGCAAAGATGAATGAAAAGTAATAAAAAAACAGTCTAGCTTTAATGCTAGGCTGTTTTTTTCCTAGTTTTTTGAAGGGCAAGATGCATATCTTGTAGACTATATGGATTATCACTGAAAGGAGGCCAGCAATATGACCAGAAAGCTGGCTTAATATGTAACAAAAATTGACTCTTTGGAATGCTTGTCAGCATGAACCAGCAAATGTAATTTCATTTCCACTACCTAATGTAATGGAAGGATGATTTATTAAATGATTCTGAATTCGACAATTCGAATTTGCTAAGATAGACCTCAATCTCTCATAAGAGACTGAGGCCTTTTTAATCGTTAGTCTATCATTATTCATGTTTGAAAGCTAACCAGTGACTTTGTCTTAATTTTTGATTATTCTTCAAGATAATTTTTTAATTTCTCAAGCTGCCCCTTTGTTATAGATTCTAGGTAATTAGCTGTCTCATATGTGGGATGAAGGACAGGCTTGCGGCCTTTAGTCTCAAGTAAATAATGATTAGCTAATGACCAATTAATTATTTGCATCAGTTCGGTTACTGATAGATAGTTAAGGCTTCTATATTCAGGAACTGTATATAATTCATATTTTTTGATGTTTTCAGAGTTTCCACCAATTAAAACTTGGATTAAGGTCTCTGTGTTAAAGAACTTATCCTGGGAAATGTGGGTTTCGCATTCAAGAACGGTTTGGAGGATATCTGTTAGTGGATGATTTTTATATATTACTTTATTTAATGTTACTTTTTTCTTAGAATAATCAACTAATAAATCATTAGGTTCTTCAGTGATAATATCGCTTTCGTTGTGTCTGAAGTTTGTGATAGGAGGAGTAGAGGTTGAAGGCTTATCAACTGATTTTTGTTCTTTCATATTTGTTTTATATTCTTCGATAAATTTATGAGGAATTACATTTTCAAATAGCTGTTGAGCATTGTAGTCCTCCATGCTCATGGTATTATTACAACCAGTACGATCCTTCTTGAAATTTGTGCATCCTAAGAAATAATCATTGCCAGATTTTTTAACTATAAGATACCCATCATTGCAGCTTTCACATTTAATTATGGAAAGTTTTCCTCCATTCATTTCATTAGTCATGAATCCGCAGATTTCCGGCTCGTTGGTACAGATATAAAGACGGAGACCATAAGAATTCTTATATTTATATTGCATAGGGTATCCACAAATAGGACATCTTTTAAATAATGAATTGAGCTTATTTGAGCTTTCCTCATTCCAGTTCCCTTTCAATATTATGTTTTTATAATCTTGTTTAAGTTCTAATAGAAATTCAGATGGATTCTTTTCTGGCGCAATAAAGAAGACTCTATTTTTGGTTCTGGTCATAGCAACATAGAACAAGCGTCTTTCTTCTGCATAATCAATTGAGTGATCACCCTTTATAACAAACTGCAATACTGGATCATCCTGTATTTTAGAAGGAAAGCCGTAAGTCTCGTTTTTACCATTCAACACAATCACGTTATCATAGCCTAAGCCTTTTGACATATGAACAGTCATGAAGGTCAGTTTGATTTTAGGATACTTTACTGATTTTAGGACATTACCACGATTACGATATTCGAATAAACCTGTTTTTTCTAAAAGGTCTCCATCGAAATTAAAACGACCTAATAAAAGTACAGATCCATTTTCGGGCTTCCCCTCAGTTCGGTTAAATTCAACAATCTGGTCCAAAGCAGTTTCGACAGCTTTTGCTTGTGCATACATTGAACCGCTTCGACGATTATCTGCATTTCGCTTAGAGTCTGTATCATAGGTGTATATGATGACGGGGTCAGTAATTCGTTTAGGCGATATCAATGTTTTAGTAATCTGTGTTGGATTCTTTTGAATAAAGTTTCCTGCTATATCTATTACTTCTTGAGCATTTCTATAAGTTCTTTCGATCTTTAAAAGTTTGGCATATCCCATTTTTTCAGTGAACTTTGTGAATAAAGTGATATCGGAGCCACTGAAGGCATAAATAGATTGCCAATCATCGCCAACTGCAATAATCTTGGCGTCACATACTTCTGATAGTGCAGTAGTTAAATCGAATCTTTGTCTCGAAATATCTTGGTATTCATCCACAATAATATATTTGAAATGTAATCGTTGTTTCATTTCTTTGATTTCCTTCAGGATTCTTGCGGATTCATTTATCATATCTTCAAAATCTACAGCGTTATTTTCTTTCAGGTATTTTTCATACTCGAGATAACAATCCTGACATATGTTTAGGAAGAGTTTTGAACGAACATTTTTTGTAGAATGATACATTCTGTCAAATTCATCAACGCTATATCCATTAGTTTTGAAATTATTAATAAAACGACTGATTAAAGCTATAAGGCGTCTGATGTAGCGGGATTCCTCTGTTGAAACAAGCTTTTCCATAATTTCTTTGTTTGAGCGTCTGTTCAAAACGAATCCTGCAGCTTCAAGCTTTTCTTGTAGGTGCTCAGTTAGCGTACGATTGTCTTTATATTTTGAAAATGTATAAATTAGTTTTGTACCATGTTTACGATGTAATAGTATTTTGTCATTAACAGATTTTTTGTACATTTCTAATTCCTCAGGAGAAAAACGGCTATTTAAACCTTCTTCTGAGATGCCAAAATGTTCTATATAAGCAACGTTATTACCTTGTGTAATAATAAAATCGGGAGTATAAGGTTTACGTGAAAACATTATTCTATATGGATAAACTGGTTCATATTCATAATCGACGTTATTAAGATATAGGAAGTTAGCAATTTCAACTTCTTGTTGAGAACGTAAAATTTCATTTCTTATTGTGACCATTTTTTTAGTACGACGGTCCATCACTTCGCGTTTGAAATCTTCCAATTCACCTCTCATGGTAACTAAATTTGTTTTAGCAATTTTATTAAAAAATTCATTCAAATCAGAGCCTTCATAAGGGGCATCAAAATAGGACGCAAAAAATAAAATGAGATTATTTACTAAACTCTCATTTTTTAGAATTGTATTTTTAAAGTAATCAATTAGTAAATAGTATAATCTGTATCCTTCTACAATATTAAGGGGCTCTGGGTTGTTTATATGAAGTATGGCATTTCCTGTAGAATGAAAAGTGGCAATAGGACAATCAAACTTAAGGTCTTTATTGATTTTTTCTCTAAGCTCACCAACAGCCTTATTGGTAAAGGAGATGACTAGGATATCTTTAGGATTTATATGTTGCCTTTCAATAAGATATTTAACTTTAGCTGCTACGGTTGTAGTTTTTCCAGCACCCGCACCAGCTATTACTAAAGAATAATCTTCATCTGAAAGAATTACTTTACGCTGATCTGTATCCAAATTGATAACGGGGTCAACTTCATGGAGAATATTATCTAGGTATTCTTTTTCATCAACTAAGTGCTGGTTAATATAGTTTTCATTAAACATATCTACTAGATTAGTAAAGTTTTTATAGGATGAAATTGTATCAGTGACAATTGATTCATTGAAATGTTGTTGAGCACAATAAGAAGTAAGCATACCGCTGTTAATGAGTACGTCGAAGTATTCAACGGTATCCTTATACTTATCAAATAAATCAATATACTCACGACGAGAAACATAGTGGTCAGAGTGTAAGATGTTATTTTGAGCATTATTTAATTCCATCAATTGCTTGCATTCCATGGAAAGGGTTCCAGAAGGTATTGAAATACTACCTTTTGCCCTTTTGTTAAGCAAGTCTGATAAAAAACTCATTGTTTAAATATAGTCAAAATGAGATAGACTATGTCCTCCTGCATAAAATAAACCTAGCTTAACCTAAGGATAACGTATAAATGCGAAGATTTTGTTATTTTTATATGTAGTGTATTTATTCGGAGTATTTTTATATATACTTTTTTGATGTGGTATAATTCATACCAAGTATTTTTGATTATTGAGGAGAGTTAGATATGGGTGATAATTATCGTGAATACGGTGCTCAAATTGATGATTATGGATGGGATAGTCTTTTTGAGATGGCTGACGAATATGTGGATGAAGAAGACTATGATTATGATGATCTTAATGGGTTAAATGAAGTCGAATTAGAAAATCGCATATACAATACCCCAGAGGAAGCATTAAAGGTTTTATTTGGTTATGATTCTTTCAGGACAGGACAGCGTGAGATAATAGATGCTATTTTAAGTGGAAAAGATGTGTTTGCAGTTATGCCGACTGGAGCTGGAAAATCACTTTGCTACCAAATCCCAAGTATGATTTTGTCAGGAATGACGCTGGTTGTTTCACCTCTTATTTCTTTGATGCAGGATCAGGTTAAAGCTTTAAAAGAAGCAGGTGTTTCGGCTGCTTTTATAAATAGTGCGCTTTCTGAAAAATCATTTAATGATGTAGTACAAAAAGCGATGAATGGAAAGTATAAAGTCCTATACGTTGCACCAGAAAGACTTATGAATGAAGATTTTATTAATCTTGCAAAGCATCTCACTATTTCAATGGTTACTGTTGACGAGGCTCATTGTATATCGCAATGGGGGCAGGACTTTAGACCTAGTTATACAAAAATTGTTGAATTTGTTAAATTGCTGGATAAGCGTCCAATAATTAGTGCCTTTACGGCGACCGCAACAGAAAATGTTAGAGAAGATATTGTTTGTACTCTTGGGCTTAAAAATCCATATGCTTTAGTTTTAGGATTTGATAGAGAAAATTTATTTTTCCAAGTAGAAAGACCAAAGAATAAAGATCAGTATATTGAGGAGTACATTTCTGAGCATGCTGATGAAAGTGGAATAATTTATTGTTCTACAAGAAAGAACGTGGATAAATTATATGACATGCTTTTAAGTAAAGGTATTAATGTAGCCAAATACCATGCTGGAATGGAAGCATCTGAACGTAAGCAGATGCAAGACGATTTCGTATTTGATTATAAAAGTATCATAGTCGCTACAAATGCATTTGGTATGGGAATTGATAAATCAAATGTTAGATTTGTTATTCACTATAACATGCCACAGAGTATGGAGAATTATTATCAAGAGGCGGGAAGAGCAGGAAGAGATGGACTTGATTCCAAATGTATTTTGCTGTTCTCACCTCAAGACATAATAATTAATAAGTTTTTATTAGAACATAAAGAAAATATTGATTTAGACCCTGCTGATTATGAAATGATAAGGGAGCGTGATAATCAAAGACTTCAATTGATGGAAAAATATTGTTATACAACAGAATGTTTACGTAACTATATTTTAAAATACTTTGGGGAAAAGCCAATTGATCCTTGTGGTGATTGCGGCAATTGTATTCGTGAATTTGAAACTGTTGATATGACTGATGCTGCTAAGAAAATTATAAACTGTGTATATGAGGCAAAGGGACGATATGGTAAAGGTATAATTGTTGATACAGTATTAGGGGCTAAAACAGCTAGATTGAAAGAAGTTGGGGCTGTGAATTTCAGATCATATGGAGTCTTAAATTCTATAAGTAAAAACATGTTGATGAGATTGGTGGAGCAGCTAATCATAGAAAAATATCTTTTGATTGGTGAATATCAAGTTTTAAAAATTGGTGATATTAGTAGTCTAAAAGAAGAAAAAGCTTCTGTAATGGTTAGGATTACCGATGAGGATAAACGTCCTGCACGAACACCGAAAAAAGATAAAAAGTCTGTTGGTATGAGTGCACTTACTTCAAATGGTTTTAAACTTTTTGACAAATTACGTGAACTGAGATTAGAAATTGCTCGAGAAGAAAGTATGCCTCCATATATTATCTTTAATGATAAGACTTTAATTGAAATGTCTGCAAGAATTCCTACATCAGAAGCCGAGATGTTAAAAATATCTGGAGTTGGTGAAAACAAACTTAAAAAATATGGAGAAAGATTTCTGAAAGTGATTGAAGAATGTTGCACTAACACCCCTGATTTATTAGCTGATAGATTTATCGATGATGCGTCTTTTGTTGAGGAGAAAGTTAGTGGTAAATCAAAAAGTAAAACAAAGCAAGAGTTCAATTTATTAGTAAGTGAAGCTGATAATTACGACTATTCAGATTACAAGCTCATATCAGAAATACGAGACGAGATGAATAGTATATGTGAGCGAGATAATATAAAGAAATTGCCAGCAACTAGATTAACAGAAATATTGATGGATATGGAACTGATTGTTGAAGATTCTGAAAGAGGCAGATATGGTAAATCTCCTACTGAAAAGGGAGAAAGATTGGGAATTCAAATTGAGCAGAGAGTCAGTGAGAAGGGAAACTCCTATTCTGTTTTAAAATATTCACCAGAAATCCAAAAACTATTGGTGGAACACTTTATAAGGTAATCATACTATCATATACGAAGGGGTGTCTTCACGTTTTGAAAGTTTTATGATATTTTAATTACATGATTAATGTATGTATAGTTGAGGACGAGGCCGAGCAGGCCGCATTATTAAAGAACTACATAAATAAATATGGCAAGGAACATAATGAGGAGTTTTCCATATCATATCTTCCAGATGGAATAGATTTGGTGGATGATTATAAAGGGCAGTTTGACATTATTCTACTAGATATTCAGATGAAGCATTTAGATGGAATGGCTGCTGCTGAAAAGATTCGCAAGGTGGATTCCGATGTAATCATTATTTTTATTACTTCTACGGTACAGTATGCTGTGCAGGGGTATGCAGTAGATGCATTAGGTTATGTTTTAAAGCCAGTACCTTATACACAGTTTGAGCAGCTTTTTGTGAAGGCTACTCAGCGTGTTCAGGCTAAGCAAAATCATGTTTATATGAAGGTCTCTGTGGATGACAAACAGATTAAGCTTGATTGCGATACAGTGCACTATATAGAAAGTCAGAGAAATAATGTTATCTTACATTGCAGCGACCAGGATTATGTTACTGCAGGACCATTAAAGCGTTTTGAGGAGATGCTCTCAGTGCATGGTTTCAGCAAATGCCATAATGCATACGTGGTGAATCTTTCATATGTTGAGGCAGTTCAAAAGGAAGAAGTAGTGCTTACAAATGGAGTAGTTTTGCCAATTAGCCGAGCACGTAAAAAGGAGTTTATGGCAGCACTGACTGAGGATATATTATAGGAGAGATGATGGATTTTAGTGCATTTCTTAATCCTGCCAATTTGCAGGACACACCAAGGTTATTTACCGCTATTGCCGAATGGCTGGCGGTATTTGTTTATTTTAATATTTATAAGAGGAAATACCACGGCAGAACCTTTGTAATGCAATGCATAGGAGCTTTCTTGATTCAGATGGTATTTCAGTTTATAGCGGGTATTTTGCCAATATCATTTTGGATTCTAACAATGATGGGGGCAGTAGGTATGATGTATCTTTCACTTTACCTGGTGCTTGATATAAAGCCAAAGGACTGTGGAGTTATTACTACCCATGCCTTTGTTTTGGCAGAGTTTGCAGCTAGTCTTTACAAGCAGCTTTACGTATGGCTTGTTAGATTTGGTCACAAGGAGTCATTTTTGGCATCTTGTTCCGTTGCAGTCATTACCTATTTATGCACATATATTATTTATTTCAATGTAGAACGTGGAAACATCACCCCAAATCGCAACCTGAATGTTAATACAAAGGAGCTAGTCAGCGTTGTAATCACAGGCGTTGGTGCTTTTATCATTTCAAATATCAGTTTTATAAGCACGAAGACTCCTTTTTCAGCTACAGAAAATATGCTGTACGTCAGAACCTTGGTTGACTTCGGAGGTATGCTGATGCTGATGACTGAGATGGGACGTCGAAACGAGATGGTTCTGAAGAATGAGAGTACTGCCATCAATCAGCTATTCCAGCGTCAGTACGAACAGTACAAGCTTGCTGTTGATAATTCTGAGGCTCTTCGCAAGGAAATGCACGATATGAAGCATTATGTAATGGCTCTTAAAAATGAGGATGATCCTAATCGTCGTGCAGAGGTTCTAGAGGATATGGAGCAGGCCATTGCCATTCAGGAATCCTTTATGAACACTGGAAATAAGGTATTGGATGTTATTCTTACTACAAAGAGTCTGCAATGCCAGAAGAAGAATATTACTTTAAATGCAATGGTGGATGGTGATTTGCTGGCGGATATTCACGTAAAAGATATTTGCTCTCTTTTTGGAAATATCCTGGATAATGCCATCGAGGCTACCCAACAGGTAGAGGACCTGGAGAAGAGGCTGATAACTATGTCGGTACGCAGCCGAAATCAATTTATCATTGTGGAATGTGAGAACTATTCTGATGCTACAAATGTACGACTTAGAGACCGTCAGCGTAAAAGAATTTTTAGAAGCAACAATCTGCCTCAGACTTCTAAGGCCGATAATGTAAAGCACGGCTTTGGATTAAAATCCATTAATCAGGTGGCAGAAAAGTATGGTGGTGCAATGAACTGTAGCTACGAAGATGGCTGGTTCAAGGTAAAGGTGCTTTTAGCTAATAAGTCATAGAAAATTTAAGAATGTAATTGTGAATAAGACGTAATTTAATTAATTGCAAGTTATCACGAATAATTGACAAGTTGTCCTGACGGGCAACTTGTCTTTTTTATTCCATGGTAGATTAATAATATCTTTTGATGAGGCAGTAGATATCAAGCTCTTAGTGTTACTTAAGGAGCCAATCTCGCGACGGAGTGACACTAAGGCTTGAGAGCGTAACTGCCGGACTATAGATGGAGGATTTATGGACGCTAAAGATATTATTTCAAAGCTTACATTGATGGAGAAGGCCGCACTTCTTAGCGGTAAAAACGAATGGGAATCTCGTGATATTCCACGTTTGGGGATTAATTCAATCACATTTTCTGATGGACCACACGGATTGCGTCGTCAGGAGGGGGCTGGAGATCACTTAGGACTTAATGCATCACTTCCAGCTACCTGCTTCCCAACAGCTGCCACAGTGGCAAACAGCTGGGATCCAGAAATAGGCGAGAAAATAGGTGCAGCCCTTGGGGAAGAGGCAGTAGCACAGAATGTAGACGTTCTTTTAGGACCTGGTCTTAATATGAAACGCTCACCTTTATGCGGACGTAATTTTGAGTATTTTAGCGAGGATCCAATCCTTGCTGGAAAGATGGCAGCAGCTTATGTACGAGGCATTCAGAGCAAGCACGTTTATTCTTGCCCAAAGCATTTTGCAGTAAACTCTCGTGAGTATCGCCGAATGGCAATGAACGCTGTTGTTGATGAGCGTACACTTCGTGAGATTTACCTTACAGCATTCGAGATTGCTGTTAAGGAAGGTGGGGCAAAGACAATTATGTCAGCCTACAATGAGGTAAATGGCAAGTATGCTAATGAAAACGAGCACTTGTTAGTAGATATCCTTAGAAATGAGTGGGGCTTTGATGGCATCGTTGTTACAGACTGGGGTGCAAGTAACGACCATGTTGCTGGGGTTAAGTGTCAGTCAAACGTAGAAATGCCAAACCCTGGTCTTGATTCTGCAAGAGAGCTTTTAGCTGCTGTAGAAGATGGACGTATCACTGAGGAGGAAATTGATAAAGCAATTCTTCCTGTTATCGAGGCAGCTATATATTTCAAGGATAACGACCATACCAAGGGATTCGATAAAGAAGCCCATCACGCCATTGCTAAGGAGGCTCTTATTAATTCAGCAGTTCTTCTTAAGAATGATGAGGATATTCTTCCTCTAAAGGCTGGCGCAAAGGTATGTCTGAAAGGACCATTTGTTGAGAAGCCTCGTTATCAGGGCTCTGGTAGTTCACAGGTTAATTCAACAAAGGTTGAGACAATCGCAGATCAGATTAAGAACTACGACCTTACAGTTGTAGAAAATCCATCTGAGGCAGATGTTGTTTTATTCTTCTTTGGACTTGATGAAATTGCAGAGTCTGAGGGCGGCGACAGAATGTCAATCGACGTTCCTGAGTATCAGATTAAAGAGTTGGAGAGTCTTGCAGTTGCAAATAAGAACATCGTAGGTGTTATGAGTGCAGGTTCATCTGTAAAGATGCCTTGGCTTGATAAATTACAGGGACTCCTTCACGGATATCTTACAGGACAGGCTGGAGCATCAGCACTTCTTGATATCATCACTGGTAAGGAGATTCCTACAGGAAAGCTTTCAGAGTCATATCCATTCGCATATGCGGATTGCTCAATAGTTAATTACGCAGGTACAGAGAAGAGAAATCTTCAGTATCGAGAGGGACCATTCATCGGATATCGTTATTACGATACAGCAGAGGTTGCAGTTCAGTTCCCATTTGGATTTGGACTTAGCTACACCGCATTCGAATATAGCGCACTTACAGTTTCAGAAAACGGTGTTAAATTCACAATTACAAACACGGGTAAGCGCGATGGTGCAGAGATTGCACAGCTTTATGTTGGTAAGGAGCAGTCAGGACTTATCCGTCCTAAGAAGGAGCTGAAGGGCTTCAAGAAGGTTTGGATTAAGGCTGGAGAGTCAGTGGATGTGGAGATTCCATTTGATGACAAGACCTTTCGCTACTTCTCAACTGTTTCAAACAAGTGGGAAATCGAAGGCGGTGAGTACCAGATTTATGTTGGTGCCAGCGTAGCAGATATCAGGCTTACAGGCACTATCACAAAGACAGGTACTATCACAGAGCTTCCTTACGATATCGAAACACTTCCTAGCTACAAATCAGGAAAGGTTCGAAACGTTCACTACGAGGAGTTTGAAAAGCTTTATGCAAAGCCTCTTGTAGAGGAAAAGGTAGGACCACTTGATATTAATGATGCCTTCTGCCAGATGAAGGATGCAAAGAGTGGACTTGGAAGACTGGTTTACAAATTCCTAAAGAAAAAGCTTGATCAGTCTTACGAGAAGGGTATTCCTGATCTTAACATTATGTTCATCTACAATATGCCATTCAGAGCAATGAGCAAGATGACAGCAGGAGCAGTTTCCCGTGAAATGACAGAATCCATCGTAACAATGGTTAACGGACATTTCTTCAGAGGATTAGGCGGCGTCATCGTAGGCTTCTTCAAAAATAAGAGAGCTAATAAGGAATATGAAACTAAATTAAATAATAAATAACCAGTAGGAGATTTAATAATGAATTTTTGGAATAATTTTGCCAAGAAGCACCCTGCAGTTGCTAAATGGGTGCGCGAGGGCGGACTTTTCGTAATCGTAAGTAACGCCATCACAGTATTTAAGTACTTATTACTTACATTTTTGCCAGCTGCATTTGCATTTTTAGGAGACAGATCCTTTGGATGGCCTGGAATTCCACTAACAATCGCAGGTGAGACATTCCAGTGGAACATTTTAGGATATGATCAGGCCCACGGTGGTCTTGCATATTTTACAGCTTATATGATTGCAATGATTATTGGTGAGTGCATCAATTTCCCAATTCAGAAGCTTTGGGTTTTCCGCAATCACGATAAGGCCGGCAAGCAGATTGCCTGGTATGTACTTGCATTTATTGTAATTACCTGCATCGTAAACTCAATCAACTGTATCTGGGTTGCAGTAGCAGGCAAGTTTGTAGCTCCATTCGTATACAACATTGGAACTACAGTACTTAACGGAGGCGTTTCTATGGTGGTCTTCTTCTTCGTAAACAAGATCATCTTCCCAGAAACCCCAAAAGCCGAATAATTATAGATAATCCAAGGTGTAATCACTTTTGGCTTATAGATGAGGTTCGTAGATATCAAGCTCTTGGTGTTGCTCAAGGAGCCAATCTCGCGACGGAGCAATACCAAGGCTTGAGAGCGTAACGAACCGATGTATATGGAAGGAGAAGAGAGAATGTTATCAATCAACATTGCGGACGTAATTGCCGTCCTAAAAACAATGATTCCACAGCTTGTAGTATTAGGCGTGGCACTCATTGCAGCAATTATTGCTACTATCGTGGCAATCAAAATCAAAAAGCCTCTTAAGGGCTTTGTTAGAAAGCAGACTTGGCTTTGCTTTGCACTAATAGCAGTTATTGTTGCTAACTCAATTTTACTCGGACCTGTTTACTCAATGGTAAATATGGCAATGGGTGGTGGTAAGATTTCAAATGAAGCCATCGACGAGGCTAAGGCACTTTGTACAGAAATTGCCGAGGAAGGTATTGTACTTTTAAAGAACGATGCTGCAGCACTTCCACTTGCAGAGGGTTCAAAGGTCAACGTATTTGGTTGGTCTTCAACAAACCCAATCTACGGTGGTACAGGTTCAGGTGCTCTTTCAGCAGCTTATCCTACAGTAGATTTCCTTACAGGACTTTCTGATTCTGGTATCGAATACAACCAGGACCTTGTAGATTTCTACAAAGGCTGGAGAGATGCTAGACCTACAGTAGGTATGATGGGACAGGATTGGACAATCCCTGAACCAAAGGTTGACGAGTATGGAAGCCTTATTTCAGATGCTAAGAACTACTCAGACACAGCTATTTTCTTCATCGCACGTTCAGGTGGTGAGGGCGCAGACCTTCCAATGAGCTACGATGGTGCAGACACATTCTCAACAGAGGGTATGTTTGGTGCTTCAGGTGTTCGTTACTCTGATCAGAAGGACGATTTAGATGCATCTAAGTCATACCTTGAGCTTTCAAACAGAGAACAGGCACTTCTTGATGAAGTTACAGCGAACTTTGACAAGGTTATCCTTGTTGTAAACTCAGCTAACGCTATGGAGCTTGGCTTTGTAAAGGATTACTCACAGATTAAGTCAGTTCTCTATTGCCCAGGCACAGGCCAGACAGGTTTTGATGGACTTGGCGAAATCATCGCAGGTAAGGTTAACCCATCAGGTAAGACAGCAGATACATTTGTTGCAGACCTTACAACAACACCTACATACAACAACTTTGGTGATTTCGATTACACAAATATGGAAAAGTATGGATATGACAACATGTTCGCTGAAGGCGGCAAGGCTTATCCTACATTCGTAAACTATGTAGAAGGTATCTACGTAGGATATAAGTTCTATGAGACAGCAGCAGCTGAGGCAGCAGCTGGCAACATGGAATTCGATTATGATTCACAGGTTGTATATCCATTCGGATATGGATTGTCTTACACTACATTCTCACAGGAGATGGGTGCTATCACAAATGATGGCAAGACAGTATCATTTGATGTAACAGTTACAAATACAGGCGATGTTGCTGGTAAGGACGTTGTAGAGGTTTACTACAACCCACCATACACAAACGGCGGCATCGAGAAGTCAGCTGCAAACCTTATTCAGTTTGCAAAGACATCTACACTTGAGCCAGGTGCTTCTGAGACAGTTTCTATCTCATTTGCACTTGAGGATTTAGCTTCATACGATACATACGGCAAGGGCTGCTATGTACTTGAGGCTGGTGATTATGAGATTTCTATCAACTCAGATTCACATAATAAGATTGCTACAGATAAAATCAACGTAGCATCAACAGTAGTTTATGACGATTCTAACAAGCGTGAGAGCGATGCTGAGGTTGCTAAAAACCAGTTCCAGTTTGCTGAAGGTGATGTAACATACCTTTCACGTGCAGACGGATTTGCTAACTACGCTGAGGCAACAGCAGCTCCTACAAGCTTTGAGATGCCAGCTGATGTTGAAAAGACATATTTCAACGAGACAAACTATGATCCTACAGTTTATAACAATGATTCAGATGTAATGCCTACAACAGGTGCTGACAACGGTGTTAAGCTTGCAGATCTCCGTGGCGTTGACTACGATGATCCACAGTGGGATACACTTCTTGATGAGATGAGTGTAGCTGATATGAATACTCTCATCGAGCTTGGTGGTTACGAGACATCTGCAGTAGAGTCAATCGGTAAGGTTATGACATACGACTGCGATGGTCCTGCATCTATCAACAACAACTTTACAGGCCAGGGTTCTATCGGATTCCCAGCAGCAGTTATGATTGCTTGCACATGGAACAAAGACCTTGCACTTGCATTTGGTCAGTCTATTGGCCGTATGGCTAACGATATGGATGTTTCTGGTTGGTATGCACCAGCTACAAACACACACCGTTCAGCATTTGCAGGACGTAATTTCGAGTACTACTCAGAGGATGGTGTTCTTGCAGGTTGGATGTGTGCTAACGCTGTAAACGGTGCTAGAGAATGGGGCGTATACGCTTACGTTAAGCACTTTGCTACTAACGATCAGGAAACTAACAGAACAAACTTCCTTTGCACATGGTTAAATGAGCAGTCAATGCGTGAGATTTATCTCAAGTCATTCGAAATCACATTCAAGAACTCTAATCCAGGTGCAACAATGGTAGCCTTCAACAACATCGGTACAGTTCCTGCAGAGGCATGCCCAGAGCTTCTTAACAACGTACTTCGTGGCGAGTGGGGATTCAGAGGCTTTGCTGAGACAGATTACTTCGGTGGATACGGATATCAGGATTCCGACCGTATGATTAGAAATGGTTGTGACCTTATGCTTGCAACATACTCTACACCACAGTCAACAGTTACAGATCAGACATCTGCAACATCTGTTATCGCTATGAGACAGGCTTCAAAGAACATCCTTTACACAGTTGTAAACAGCCGTGCTTATGATAAGGATATCCAGAGTGGTATTCCAACATGGCAGAAGGTTCTTTACGGTGTAGATGTACTTCTTGTACTTCTTCTTGCTTGCCTTGAGTGTCTTGCAATCAAGTCATACTTAAAGAAAAAGAAAGAGGTTGAGCCTACAGTAGTAGAGGCTGAATAGTTGAACTAAATATCCTAATTTGATAAAATCATTTAGGTTACTAATCGAGGACGGGCAACCGTCCTCGTATTTTTTGAGGAGATTATCTTATGAAATTATTGTCTTTTGCAGTGCCTTGTTACAATTCTGCAGCATATATGGAACATTGTGTTGAGACTCTTCTTCACGGTGGAGAGGATGTAGAAATCATCATTGTAGATGACGGTTCACAAAAGGATAACACAGCAGAGATAGCTGACAGACTTGCAGCAGAGCACCCTACAATCGTTAAGGCTGTACACCAGGAGAATGGTGGACACGGACAGGCTGTTAATACTGGTATTAAAAATGCTACAGGTCTATTCTTTAAGGTGGTAGACTCAGATGACTGGGTTGATGAGGAGGCTTATGACAAGATTCTTATTACACTTCGTCAGGCAGTGGAGGATGGAAAGAATCTTGATATGCTTATTTCCAACTTCGTATACGACAAGGAAGGCGCACTCCATAAAAAGGTTATGTCATATTCAAACCTTCCTAAGAATAGATATTTCACTTGGGATGATTGTGGACATTTCAGAAAGGGTCAGTACATTTTGATGCATTCTGTCATCTATCGTACAAAGCTCCTTAGAGATTGTGGATTAGAGCTTCCAAAGCATACCTTCTATGTGGACAATCTTTACGTATATCATCCACTTCCATATGTTAAGACTATGTACTATCTTGATGTAGATTTCTATCGTTACTACATCGGTAGAGACGATCAGTCTGTTAATGAGAAGGTAATGATTTCCCGTATCGATCAGCAGATTAAGGTTAACAAGCTTATGCTTGAGGCATACGATTATAAAAATATTCCAAACAAACACACCAGAAAATATATGTTCAACTACTTGGAGATGATTACTGTTATTTCTACAGTACTTCTTTTAAAGAGTGGAACAAAGGAGAATTTAGAAAAGCGTAGAGCTCTTTGGGCTTACATTAAGGAGCAGGATTACTATCTATACAGAAAGCTTCGCTATGGATTTATGTGTGCTACTACAAATCTTCCAGGTCATGGTGGACGCGCAATTTCTATCACAGCTTACAAGATAGCACAGCTAATTGTTGGCTTTAATTAATCAACAAAATTGTTTGATAGTGGCGCAAATTAACTAAAAATAGTCATAAATATATATCGGCTAACTTATAATACTCAGACAATAGTGCTGGGTATTATTTTTTTGCCAAAAAATAGTTGTTGTTGCCACATACCTTTATTTTGAGAAGTAAGTGATTTAGCATAACATTCGGGGGCATTGTGTGCCTCTTGGTTTATTACTTGATATCACATTTATTTATGTGAAATATTTAAGGTTAGAGGGAGTTGAGCATATGATGAGGATTTTAAAAAACAAATTATTATCCCTAAGTCTAGCCCTAGTGCTAATTATGACATCTTCAATAGGCGTATATGCTGATAATGAAGATAAGTCATCATCGACTACACCTGAATCACAGACGGAAATCGTTTTAGGAGAAGGTCAGGGAGAAAACAACGCTTCAGAAGGCGATAATCAGATGGAGGATGACAAAGAATCAAATCCTGAAGAGGAACCTTCCCAGTCGGGAAAGGAAAATCCTGAAAATAAGGATAATCCAGAAAATCCGGACCTAGAGAATCCTGATGGTAAGGATGTAGAGAATCCAGAGAATCCGGATAAAGAAAATCCAGAGAACCCGGATGAAGAAAATCCAGAGAAACCAGATGAGGAGAATCCAGACCAAGAGAAGCCAGATGAGACAGAAATTGACCCAGAAAAGGAAGAAATTTTAGAAACTAAAGAATTATCAGAAAAGCTGGGTGACTACAATGTAACTGCTACAATCGAGGCAGATACTTTCGAAGCAGATGATGTTGCTTTAAAGCTAGAGTCTGTTGGTGAAGGTGATCTTTCAGAGATGCTTGCTGCAGTAAAGGCTTCTTATACTAGCAAGGTTATCAGTGCATCTGCAGCTTTTGATATCAGCTTTGTATCAGGGGAAGAAAAGGTACAGCCTAAAGAGGGCAAGAGCGTACAAATCAGTATTAGCGGTTTGGATTTCACAGCCGACAAGGTTTTCCATTTCTCTAATAATGAAAGCTATACTCAGGTTGGCGAAGGAAATACATTCAGCGCGTCTGAGTTTTCACCATTCTTATTTGTAGCTTTTTCAGAGCCAGAGTTTGGAACAGATTCTGTTCTTTACAAGGATAGTGCATACGGATCATGTGCTACAGAAGAGAAGCATCTTGAGAACACAAGAACTGTTTTTGAAGTAGCAGATAAAGACAGCTATGCAGTTAGAGTACACAATTACAATATTGCAAATAGCTTTGCGACTATTGCACCTGCAAGAGGCAATAGATGCTTCATTTATGGTAGCGACAATGACAGCGATTTCACTTTCCATTTTAAAGCACCAGAGAATTACTACATCGATTATGTAGGAATTGCAGGTGCAAATCCAAGGGACGTGAAGGGTATTCAAAAACCATCTGGGAAATATCAGACTTCTTTTGATGCAACACTTAAGCTGGATAAAATAGGAAGAAACTACAAGGTTAACGAGGTTGTTATTGGCTTGTTACCTATTCCAGTTGAGTGGGATGGAAATGAAACAACTAGCGTAAGCGGTGCTACATTTGTAAATTATAAAAATAATGCAAACAATCTAGGAAGTGAATTCCTATTTAACGACGGCAAGGGTACAGGAAGCAACAATTGCTACTACGAGCAGGTTTATCAGGGACTTGCTGCTAATATTCTTGATATAACTGCTGGTGGCTTCAAGCTTGCTGTGGGAAATTCAAATGAGGCGTTTCCTAATGCTGATACATACGAAGCAAACAGAGCAAAGTATGATAAATACATTACTGATTATCGCTCAGATGCCTCTGTTCTTTTCAGAAAAGATAAGCAGGGATATTGGACTATAGACAGTGCCAGCTCTAGATACGAATTAAATTCAGACAATGAATTGGCACCTGTTAGTGGAAAGGAACAGTTTAGACCATTCGGAAATGATGATCATTTTGCTATGTACCTTCCAATCAAGTTCTCTGTTAACAGTGATGGAAAGACAAATGGTAATCCAACAGTATTCAAGTTCTCCGGTGATGATGATGTTTTCGTATACGTTGACGGAAAGCTTGTATTAGACCTTGGCGGTATTCACGATATTATCAGAGGTCAGATTAATTTCCAGACTGGTGATGTTTTAATTCAGGGAGATTACAATAGTAAGCTCACATCTTCTATTGATAACACTGTTTATCAGAAGAAGGGAATGGGCAATACAAACCTTTATAAGGTATTAGGAACCAGCCTTTCAAGCTTTAGTAAAGATGAGCACACTCTTACAGTTATCTACTTTGAAAGAGGTGGAAATCTTTCTAACTGCAGAATCAGCTACAACTTTAACAAGGATGAGCCTGTAGATGTAGAGTTTGAAGGTTTAAAGGTTGATAAGGATAGCAAGCCACTTGCAGGAGCAGAGTTTAGATTATTTGAAGATGCTGAATGTAAAACTCCTATTTTAGATGGAAGTGGCAATCCTAAGAAAGCAGTTTCTGATGCTAAGGGAACAATCAAATTTACGGACCTTTCAATAGGAGTTCTTACAAGTACTACAGCTCAGATTAATAAGACCTTCTATATGAAAGAAACTGAAGCACCTTCAGGCTACAGACTTCCTGAAAACGCAGTTTGGAAATTAGATATTACAGCAAAGACTGGTGGAGTTACTTCTAAGAGTCTTACAGCTGTCACAGAAGATGCAAAGAAGATTTCCATTACAGATGGAGAAAACAGCACAAATGTAAAGGCTATTAAGAATATTGAAAAGCAGCCTGGAAAGCTTGTAATCACTAAGAAGCTTGAGGGCTACTACAAGACAGGCGGCACTGCAACATTTGCATTTGAGGTTTATTACAAGATAGGGGATAAGGAATACAGTAAGGTATATCCACTTTCATTTACTGGTCCGGGAACGCAAAGCGTAGAGGCAATTACAATTCCTTGTGATGCAGTAGTTACAGTTACAGAGGTGTACAGTGGCGGAAGCTACGATTTAAAGAGCGCTGAAATTGTATCGGGCGTAGGTACTGTCACAGAGACCAAAATGGTAAATGTAAAAATCGAAGACAACAAGACCTCAGAGGTCAAGTTCGTAAATGATTACAACTATCACGATATTTATGGAAGTATCAGCATTACAAATATCTTTGACAGAATCAAGAATTTACTATTTAGAAAGGGCGAGGCAGTAATTGTTGAGCCGGTTCAGATAGAAGATGAGGAGGAGGTGAGCGATAATGATTAAAAAGAAATATTTAGTGATTGTCGCTGCTGCTCTTCTGATGATAAGTGCAGTTGCTGTAAAGCCAGCCATGGCTTTCTTGACAGACACACACAATACAGCAGGTACATCAATAGTACATTTATCAGATAAGAAAATAGAGATAATCCCAAAGGAGCGTATCGAAAAGGATATCAAGGTTATCTCTGTTGAAAACACTGGCGAGCTTCCAGTGTATGCAAGAGTAAAGGTTATAGTTGGAAGAACACAGGGGCTTATCTTTGATAAGGATAGTTCAAAAGGCTGGTCTGAAAAAGATGGATATTATTACTACGATTCAATAATCGAGCCAGGTAAAACATCTGATGAATTATATGTAAAGATAGATCCTAAGAACACTGCAGATGAACAATTTAATGTCATAGTTGTTTCTGAGGCTGCCAGAGTTAAAAATGATGGATCTGCAGGCTGGGACGAAAAGATAGCAAAAGAAACATCTATAACTACACCAACACAGAATGAAGGAGGTGCTACAAATGAAGATTAATCTTAAACATCCTTTATTCCTTTTAGCTGCAGGATTAATTCTTACATCTGGCGGAGCTTTTGGAGCAACTAAGGCTGTTAGTGCTGACAAAGCTACTGTAGAAAATGTTGGATTTGAAACAGCAAGCATTGGGGTTAAGCTTCAGGAGGATAGAAGCACTGATCCTGATAAAGAAGATTATGTAACTGTTGCCGCTGTAAAGGATGGCAAGGAGGTTACAGGGGAGTTGGTATTTACATCTCTTGCTGCTGTAAAGAGCGGCAAAGAGAAGCTGGTTGTGGAGACACCATATCCTGAAAATATCAGAGTGGTCAATCCTACATCAGATGACAAAGAATCAGATGGTAGTAATGGCGCAGAGTACGTTAGAGTAGTTATCAGAAAGTATTGGGTGGATGAGAACGGAAAGAAAGATACTACTCTTGATCCATCAATCATAAAGCTAAATAAAACCAGCGATTGGGGTGAGGTTGATTTAGCTTCTGGTGAAGAGATTATTTTATACTCTAAGAAACCAATCGATAATACCGATAATAAAAATACAAGCAAAGTTATAGAGTCTATTACATTTGATGAAAAGATTTTAGATGATATAACAAAGACTACTACCAAAACTGAGACTGAAAAGGGTTACATAATCGAAAGTAGCAGTGCTTATGGTTATGATGGAAAGACCTTTAAGGTAGAGGCCAGAGTTGATGCAGTGCAGGCTCATTCAGCTGAGGAAGCTATCCTTGGTGCCTGGGGTGTGAAAGCTACGATTGACAGTAACGGAACTATTGTAAAGATTGATAACACAAATCTGTAGGAGGAGAGTGTAAGATGGAAAAAATAATAAAAAATTTGGTTCTTGCATTAACTCTTGTTGCAGCAGGTTTTACAGGTTCTGTGCTAAGTGCTAACGCAGAAACTCTTGGTTCAGGATGGACAGTGACCTATAACGGAAAGAGTGATGTGGATTTTACATCTACATACAAAGATGATTATAAGCCGGTGCAGGGAGCTATGCCAGGGGACACAATTTCCTACACTATTCAATATAAAAACAACACTAATGAGAGTGCTGATTTTTATATGAATGCCGATGTACTTAATTCATTGGAAGAGGGAAATGTAGGTGGCGCGTACTCTTATGAGATAACCAACAATGGGGCGCAGCTTTTTGATAGCGAGACTATCGGTGGCGATGCCACGGCAGTAGTTGGATTAAAGCAGGTTAGTGGTGATGATGGTTTATACTTCTCACTTGGAAGCATTCCAGCTAATGGCTCAGGCAAGGTGGTTGTATCAATCAAATTAGATGGAGACTCTCAGCCAAACATCTACGGAAACAAGGATGCGGCTTTAGCATTTTTCTTTAAGGCAGAGTCAACGGAAAATGCTGAAAAGCATAAAACAATAATCAACAATATAACTAAGACAAACACAATAACAAAGCAGGTGTCTGTTTCTGAAAAGAAGACAATCGTTAAACAGATTGTGAAAACACTTGATAATGGAACAGAGCTAGTGACAATCGACGATTCAGATGTTCCTTTGGCAGGAGGAAATCCTAGTACTGGAGATCCAATTGTGGTTAGGGCAATCTGCAGTGCGTTATTTGTTCTTGGTATGATGTTAATCATCTATGCTGTAGCAATGGGGATTATTAGAAAAAAGGAGGTAGCCTAATTATGAAGGGAATTAAGAAATTTTTAGGTGGCCTTCTGGCTGTGATGTTTGCATTTTCATTAGTGCTCACATTATCAGTTAAGGCTGAAGCTACTGATACTAAGTATACAGTTACTATTTCTCTTGGAAATTTGGGAGAGAGCAAAGAAGCTTCCTTCAATGCTTCAAAGATTGAGGCCATGGGGTATGCTGCTTCTAGTATCCAGGGAAATAAACTGGTTATTACGGAAAGCTATAACAGTGCCAGTCCTAAAACTCTTTCAAGAAATGCCATTTGCGAAGCAATCGATATTAAGGCTGATTCTAACGGTGTGAAAAAGCATTATGTAAAGGGACTTAGAGTTGCCGGAGCAGATGCAATCATTTCCAGCGATATTGTATTTGATAAGGATGAGACCTATGTAGTTGCCTACGGTGTAGGAGAGGTTATTTCTTATATCGTCAAGTTTGTTGATGAGAAGGGAAATGCAGTTGCTTCACCAATCACTTTGTATGCAGGCAAGGGCGAAAGCATAAAGGTTCCAGCGGAGCATATTACAGGCTATACACCTGATGTAGAATCAAAAGATATTATATTAAATACTGACAAGCAGGAGGTTGTATTTACTTACAAGGCTCCTACAGAAAAGGAGAATGTGACCTACAAGGAAATCACTTCTATTCAGTATATTAATGGTACACCTACATATACCTATGATTATGAGTATGTGGAGGGAGAACCTCAGGTAAGAACAAATACTAATACTGGAAATACAGTTGTTAATAATCGTGAAATTGCAGCTGCCGGAGCTGAGGCAGGAGCAGCCGGAACAGCAGAAGGAGCAGAGGCTGCAGAAGCAGGAGCAGAAGGTGAAGGAGAGGCTGCTGGTGAATCTGCAGAGGGTTCTGATGAAACTACAATCACTGATCCAGATACTCCTCTTGGAATAGAAATTCCAGAAACAGATACTCCTTTAGGTGGACAGAATCAGCGCTCAGGTCTATCACGAGTTCTTGTTACCATAGCTGTTATTACAATAATACTTATCATTGCTGTAATAATTACAACTTACTATGTAAGTAGAAAACGTAATAGATAGAATTTAAAATTGAAAAAGGCATTGTTTAAATAATCTAGTCCACAACGGACTAGATTATTTTTTGCCAAAATGAAATAAATATTGCCAATTCGCTTTTTTTATAGGGAAAAAACTATTATTATAGTTTGCGGACACAAAAAGAACACACTTTATACATTAGTTGTTCACATTGTTTTTGTGTCGAAGTTATTAAGGAGTTTTACAGTTACATAAATGAAAAAGTATCCTATCTTACGAAGATTACTTTGTAGTGGTCTTTCGGTAGCGATGCTGTTCTCCACTCAGGTATCTGTCTATGCTGCCAGCACAGATGAGGTGTACCTTAGTGAAGAAAATACTAGCAATACCGAATTAAGCAATACAATAGATAATAATAGCACTACCAATTCTGAAGATATATCAACTAATCCAAGCAACACTCAAACAAATTCTGAAGAAGTTAGTTCAAATTCAAATAATACAAATTCCCAAGAAGAATCAACAATTGACAATCCCGAAGTAGAAGACACCACAGAAGATTCTGAAGAAGAGACAGAAGAAGTTTCTGACATAGAAGAACTAGAAGGCTTAGATAATCCAGAGGACCAAGAAGAGGGCCAGGAAGACAAGACATTCAATGTTAAAAAGGGAGATTTTAATATATCAGCTTTTGTTCCAGCAGGAACATTTGATGTGGATGTTGAGTTTTTAGCAGACATAGTAGAGCTTTCCAGCTCAGAAAAGGAAAAGGTAGACGATGCCGTTCCAGCGGAGGGTGTGGAAAGCTACTATGCCTTTGATCTTCGCTTCGAGGCTGATGGAGAGGAAATCGAGCCTAAGGAAGGCTACAATGTTCGAATCACAATCGAATCAGACACTGTAGACACTGATGCTGTAGTACATATGAAGGACGATGATACTGTTGAGGCTGTTGGCTCAGAAATCCAAGGGGGGACAGTTTCTTTCGAGGCAGACAGCTTTTCCTATTATGTGCTGACTTCATATCAAAAAAAGCAACTGCCTTCAAATCAAAAATTCTTATATCAGAATAGTCCTTATGGGTCATTAAGGGCAAACAAGGCTTACAATTTCATAGATTATGTAGAAAAAGATAATGCTAATAAAAAGCCTGTAAATGATTGGAATAACGGTAGAGTTGCCCTTAGAGTTTATCATCAGAATAATTTTGATTATGCACCACACGAAATAGCTCCTGCTAGTAATGACAGGGTATTCGTTTATGGCTGGTCTAAAACTGTTCAGGATTTTACATTCACAGTTACTGCACCAGAAAACTATTATATCTCAAGAGTTTCTTTGTACCATTATGATGCAAACCACGAATCAGGAGATAGTATAAGAAATAAAAGGCCTGATCAACAGTACTTGCCAGAAAATTATCAAACTACCTGTACCTTAGATTTTAAGCTTAAAGCTATGGATGATAGTAATAGAGTAGTCAATGCTCTTTTGGTTGACCTTCGACCACGTACGGCAAAGCTTTTGGAAAATAATACATTTATTCATAATGCCAAGCTTGTTAATTATGTAAATGGTATTCAGACAGGAAAGGCAGAGGGAAAAGAAAACAGAGCCTTTGGTGATCAGTTTATGTTTGGCTCTGGTCAGACAGGTTCTCTTAACAATCATTGTCGCGAAAGACAGGTATATCAGGGACTTGCAGCAGATTGGCTTGTTGATGGACAGTTTAATCTATCAGATCAGTACAGACGCACTGATAAAGAATTCTTCCCTAATTATCGGGCATACCTTTATTACAACAATCATTATAAAAACTACATTACAGAGTACCACGACAATGTTGATGTTCAGTTTAATCTGGATGATTCAGGCTTTTGGACATTAGATAGTAAGACCTATCGATACGAGGGAGAGTATTCATATAGATCTGGAAAGATTACACCAAAGCCTGACTCAAATGATGAAAAGGAATTCAGACCATTTGCGAATAGTGATAATCATTTTGGAATGATGCTTCCTATTAGCTTTTGCATCGCCGAGGATGGACTTACTGATGATGGTAAGCCGGCAGTATTCAAATTCTCTGGTGATGATGATGTTTTTGTATATGTAGACAATCAGCTGGTGCTTGACCTTGGTGGTGTTCACGATGCCGTAAAGGGACAGATTGATTTTCAAAATGGTACTGTTCTCATTCAGGGAGATAGTGAGAATATTCTCACATCCTCAGTTGATAACAGCTGTTATGTTGTGGATGAATCCAGATATATTACTGCTAAATCAAATATAAGCTTTGATGAGAAGGGGAGCCTTTGGAAATATCTTGGAGTAGGCAGTAGAGAAGAGTTTAGCAGGAAGGAGCATATTCTTACTGTTGTATATTTCGAGCGAGGCGCTCACGAATCAAACTGTAAGATTAGCTACAATTTCTCTAAAACAGAGACAAGAACTGTAGATTTCACAGGTCTTAAGGTAGACGAAAATAGAAAAGGACTTGCAAATGCAAAGTTCACTCTTTACACAGATGAGTCTTGTTCAGAGGTAAGCATAGCTCATATGGATAATGGTATTGCAGCTGTTGCAAATTCTGATGAAAATGGAACAATCCAGTTTACTGGTCTTTCAGCAGGTGTTATTCCTAGAAACAGTGATAGGGCAGTCAAGACCTATTATATGAAAGAGACCCAGGCACCGGAGGGCTACAATCAGGCAGAAGGGGCCGTATGGAAGATGGTGCTCACAGCCTACAAGGATGGAAGCCAGTCCCAGGAGCTTTATGCCCTCAATAGCCAGGCACAGGTTTTATCCTTGAATAGCTATGGAGGACAGGTTTTCAATACTTGCACTCAGGTAAAGGCCATCAAGAATAATCCAACAAAATATTCTAAAAAGCTTACTGTCAGCAAAAAGGTTACATATCCAGATGGAAGAATTCTTGATGCTGATGCGGATTATGTTTTTAGATTAGATCAGGTTACTACTGATTGGTATGGACGGAACTATGTTTATACACCTTGTTCTAATATGAGCTATATCGTAGGTGATAAAACATACATGACTAATAAATATGGCCAGTTTGCATTAAAAGCTAATGAGACTGCTGTATTTGATGGATTAATGGAGAACAAATATCGGATTTCAGAGATTGTTGTTCTTTCCAAGAATGGTTTTTCACTAAATAACTATGATACAAAAATCACAGTTGATAATAATAATCCTATTGTTTTCAAGCAAGACGCTTTTGGTGAACGTAGTGCTTTGATAGATTTTAAAGCTACCAGGGAGAATAATGTTAATTCAGTAGCATACGAAAAAGTCGTTGAGTTTGAAAATGTATTAGTAAAGGTGTTTGACTGGAAGCTTATTAAGAAAAGCACATCTGGCAGAACACTTATGGGCGCAGAGTTTACTCTTAAAGGAGAATCTCAGGGCGCAAAGGTCCAGTACTATGGAAAGAGCCAGCAGGATGGTCAGGTTTTATGGTACGCGTCAACTGAGGACAGAAAAAAAGGCGAAAATCCAGTGGAGATTCCAGTGGGAACTTACAGCCTTTCTGAAACAAAGGCTCCTTCAGCTTATGCTAAGAGCGAGGATGTATGGCACATCATTATCGATAGAGAAAATGGTGTAAGTGCTTATATGTCAAAGCAGGGAGATTTATCTGACAAAATGTCAGTTTCAGAGCAGTCAATGTCAAATGGAGCTGTTATTAAAACAACTACATTTGTCTTTGAAAATGAAATCGCCTACACACTTCCAGCTACAGGAGGAAGTGGAATATTCTTATACACAATCGGCGGAGTTCTACTTATGTTGTTGGCATCGCTGTTGTTATACAAAAACAAAAAAGAAAATTTTAAATTATAAGGAGAAATGAAATGAAGAGTTTCAAGAAGATTATCGCTACTGCTTTAGCTGCAGTAATGATGATGGCAATGAGCGTTACAGCTTTTGCAGCAGAGTCTGTTGCAATTACAATTGAAAATGCTGAAAACGCTACAATTACTTATGCTCAGGTTATCAAGGAAGACACAAAGACAACCACAGGTTGGGCATTTACTAGTGCTGAGTACGCTACAATATTCAAGACAAAGACAAAAACTAACACAGATCAGGAAGCTATTAAGGTATACATGGATAAAGAGACTTCTGAAGCTGATCGTGCTGCTATTGTTTCTGGCATCGCTACAAGCAATACAACAGGTGTTAATAAGAACGTTATCACAGTTTCTGCAGCTGGCTTATATGTAATCAATGCTTCTGAGGAAGGCTTTAGCTATATTACAATGGCAGCTGGAATCGGTATGAATTATGAAGATAATGGTGCAGCTGGCAAATTAATTCCTATGACAATCAAGGCAAAGAAGGAGCCTACAAAGGTTTCTAAGACTGCTAAGGATTATGTTGAGACTACAACAGAGGAATTCACTTATACAGTAACAACAAAGGTTCCTTATGTTTTAGTAGGAGATAATGAGACATTAACAGGCGCAAAGTTTGCTATCAACGATAAGCTTACAGGTGGTGTATATGCTGTTGATGAAAATGGTAACTTACCTGTAGTTGTTAAGGTTGGTGAGACAGTATTATCTACAATCAAAAGCGTTAAGGTAGATGCAGCTACAAACAGCTTCGAGCTTGACCTTTCAGAGTTAGTAGATGATTCAAACTCTAAGGCAAACCTTCCAGTAGTTGTAGAATACAATGCTATTGCTACTTCAGTAGAAATCGAAAACGATGCTTTCCCTACAATCAAGGGTCACAAGCACAACGAAGAAAATGGATATACAACAGAAAAGAAGAAGACTTTCTCAGGTATTATCACAATCAAGAAGACAGATATGTCAGATAAGGTGCTTTCAGGCGCAAAGTTTGTAGTTCTTAACGAGTCAGGAAAGTTTGCACAGTTTGATGCTAATAATATGCTTGTAAACTGGGTAGATGAGAAGGATATTACAGATTCTTGCTATGTTACAACTGGTACAAATGGTACAGTTGAAGTAAAGGGATTCAACCCTGAAAAGTCATACACTGTACGAGAAATTGAGGCTCCAAACGGATACTCTATTATCAATACAGATACAGTAGTTACTTGGAATGGTGGGAAAACACTTCCAACACAGCCAACAGTTATCTACGGTAATGCTAATGTTCAGGATAGTCCACTTTCAGTTCTTCCATTCACTGGTGGTATCGGTACAACAATCTTCACAGTGCTTGGTATTATCCTTATGTCTGCAGCAGCAGCCCTTTACTTTCTTACAAAGAAAAAGGACTCTGTAAACTAAATAGACACATATTCATGTTATGATGATTAAATAATTGATGCAGGCTCTGCCTTTTTTGGCAGAGCATACAGCATCAAGGAGAGGTCAGGTGGAATATGAAGGCATTTTTTAAAACGTATTACAAGCTTATTGGAATAGGTGCTTTGATGATTGCTGGCTTGTCCTTGCTGTTGTATCCTCTTTTGGCGAATATCTGGAACAATCACGTCCAGTCCACTCTTGTAAACAATTACACAGAGACTGTTTCTACCGCTATTGAAGAGGGAAGTATCAATACAGAAGCGGAGCTTGAAAAGGCATATCAATACAATGAAGATTTGCTTCCAAGCATCCTGCCAGATTCCTTTGCAGAGGCAGAGGCTAATGGCGTAGATGAAAGATACATGAGTATTCTCAACGTGGGAGGCGATGGAATAATGGGATACATCCAGATTCCATCTATCAATGTTAAGCTTCCGATTTTCCATACAACAAGTGAAGACGTATTGCAGGTAGGCGTTGGACACTTAGAGGGTTCATCCCTTCCAGTTGGTGGGCCTAGTACCCATTCGGTTATGTCTGCCCACAGAGGTTTGCCTAGTGCTACTCTTTTTACAGATTTGGATAAGGTAAAGATAGGTGAGGATTTCTTCATAATCATTCTTGATGAATATTATGCCTATGAGATAGATTCTATCGATGTTGTGGAGCCGGAGGATACATCACTTCTTGCTGTGGAGGATGGTGAGGATTTATGTACATTAATTACCTGTACTCCTTACGGCGTAAACACCCAGCGACTTATGGTCAGGGGACATAGAGTAGAATACACACCTACTCTTTTAGAGGATGCAAAGACACCAGCCTTTGGTGTTGTCAGCCTTCGAACTAATTACCTTCTTTGGGTTATAGTTGGTCTTTTAACAGTAGCTGCTTTTATTACGATTTTGTATCTATACGATAAGAAACACAATAAGAGGTAAGTGACAGTTGAAACAGATAATACTAAAAATAATTATTTTCGCATTGTTTTTTGGAGGAGCCATAGCATTGGCTTATCCAACCATCTCAAATGAATGGAATAATTATGTCCAAAATCAGGTAATCAACGATTACGAGGATTCTCTTTCAGAGATGACTACGGAGGATTACTCAGCTCAATGGGCTGCGGCCCGTGCATTTAACGAAGGCATAGTAGTAAATGCCATCGGTACTGATGCCTTTGCTACCGGCGCTGATGGAAATGCAATCACTCCTACACAGGAATTTTTGGATTCCGAGTATTATTCTGTATTAAACCTAAATGGGGATGGAGTAATGGGTTATCTATCCATTCCTAAAATAAACATTAAGCTGTCCATTATGCATGGAACCTTTGATGAGTACATTCAAAATGCTCTTGGACATCTAAATGGTACCGCACTTCCTATAGGAGGACTTGGTACCCACTCAGTTTTAGTAGGTCACAGAGGTTTGCCTAGTGCAGAGCTCTTTACCAATATAGATCAGCTGGAAATCGGTGATAAATTTTACATCCATGTATTGGATGAGACATTAGCCTACGAGGTTGATGAAATAAATACCATGATTGAGGCTGAGGATATCGACACACTTTCAGAATTGATGAAGGTGGAACCAGATAAGGATTATGTTACTCTATTTACCTGCACACCATATGGTGTAAACACTCACAGGCTACTTGTGAGAGGAACGAGAATCGAATATCTGGGAGAGGATGCTGTTCCTGCAGGAGCAGAGGCTGTTGTAGAGACAGTAAAGGATTATTACTTAATCTTTGGAATAGCAGGAGCTGTTCTAGTTCTGATTATCATTTTGATTCTCAGATTCATATTTAAAGAGAAATAAGCTAAGGGAGTTATTTTTCAGAAATGTTATTGAAAAAAGTTAAGAACGCAATTGTGTTTTTTGCGGCCACGGTTGTAGTTTCTGGTGCTGTTGTATGCAATGTATCAGCTGCTACTAATATCGATAAAAATGCAGATATAAATATCACAGCACAGATAGGAGAGGACGATTCCTCTGTATTTAGCAAAACATATAATGGAACAGTTAATATAGATTTATATAAGATTGCGGATTTAGATGAGGCAGGAAATCCTCAGCTTTTATCTAGATATGCTGGTTCAGATATAGATTTATCTGTTCTTTCTGATAAGTCAGTGGTTGCAGATGTGGAAAAGAAGATAGTAGGTCCTGCTATAAAGGCGGTAAAGGGACAGGCAGCAGATTATCGTATTACCGCATCTAGAAATAATGGTAGCTTCTCTGGTGCAATATCCATAAAGGCCGGAGCAGGGATATATCTTTATATCCCAAGAGCTACATCTGATGATAAGTATAATTACACTTTCATTCCTTATATCATTTACGCTCCTAGTAGCGAGTATATCGCCAGCGGTAAAACAGGCGGAGATGACACCTGGAAATATGATGTCAGCTTTATCCTAAAGCCTTCTGAGACACCTATAGAGGTAACTATCCCAGACGACCCTACACCAAAGCATCCAGAGGAAATAATAGAGTTTGATGAAGATGTCATTGAAATGGGTTCACAGGTACCTCTTTTTGGAGGAAGACCAAAGACAGGCGACAGCCTACTTCCTATAATCATTTGCGGATTAGCACTTGTCATTGGTATGGGGATGATTATCTGGTATTTCAATAACAGGAATATCAATAGACAAAAAGCTAAATAATAAAGGTATTTTAAACGGAGTTCAGCGTGAGGCTGAACTCTTTTTCATTCTTAGATTCTCAAAAATTCTCAAAACAATTCTGTAGTGAAAAAAATTACATAGTAATGTTTTTCACAGTCAATTCACAAGTTGTATATCTATTTATAACAGTTCTTGCCACTATCTGACAACTCGTGCCACTTCACAGATTTGTCACAAAATAAATGGTATTCTACCCTTACAAAAATTATTTCGAATAACGGAGTTACGTACCGTACCATTTGAAACAGTTTTTGAGAAGGTGTTGATTCAGTGTTTTGGTTTTAGTGAGGAAGAATTATATGAAAAGAAAATCTTTATTCAATAGAATTATCTCATTAAGCATTATCGCAGCTTTATATTTGACAATGTCAGCATCAGCATTTGCAGAATTAGAAGAAATTCCAGTTGCTGATGAATCTGTAGAGGTCACCGATGAAGCTGCTGATTTAGCAGAACCAGATTCTGAATCAGATCAGCAGCTTCCAAATCCTGATGAGGAGACAGCCCTTACTGATGAGGAATCAGAAGAGGGGGCAGAAATCCCAGAAGGGGATGAGGTGAAAGAACCGTCTGATGAAGATGACACGGAAGAATCTGAAGGGGCAGATGAATCAGAAGAATTAGAAGAAACTGATCCTGAGGAAGAAACCTGTGAACACAAACTCATCTACACCTCTAATAAGGACGGCACTCATACAGTTAAGTGTGAAGAGTGCGATATGGAAGAGTACACAGAGACTTGTGAGTACGACGAAGAAGGCACTTGCATCTACTGTGGATATGAAAGACTTCCAGATCCAGTACTTGTTTACGAGGACGAAGAAGTAATCGTAACAGTTTCCGGAGCAGTTCCAGAAAACGCAGACCTTAAGGTTATACCAGTTAAGGAAGGCGTTGAAGAAACAAAGGAAGCCTTTGAAGAAGTCATTAAGAAGTTAGACGAGAAATCTGAGGAAAGCAAAAAAGATGTAATCGGATTCCTGGCTTACGACATTAGCTTCATAGATATTGAAACTGGAGAAGAAAAAGAACCTGACGGTGATGTAACAGTTTCGATGAGCTATAAGGAAGCAATTAATCCAGTTAATGATGAGGTGCTTGCAGAAGCAAGAAAAATTGATGTTGAGTTGATGCACATTAATTCAGAAACATCAGATCTTGAAAACTTATCAACATCAGGTGATGCAAATATAGCCCTTAACAGCAGTGTTTCAGTTATGGAAGCGGTATTTACAAATGACAGCTTCTCAACCTACATCATTACCTGGTCGGCAGACAATACATCCAGAAAAATTACAGTAGATTTCAAATATGTAGGTTCTGATGGAGAAGAGCTTGCTACACAGCCAACTATCACACCTGCTTCAGCAACAGTTGATTCGAATAATCTTACTGCTACAGATATTAAAACTTTAGCTGGAAAAGAAATAGCAGGATACAAATATGTAAAGGCTGTATATGTTAACAATAACAGTGAAGTAGAGGTAAAGACCTGGAAGCCTAAGAGATCAGGTTCAACTTACCAGGGATATAGCTATTCACTAGATTTCTTTAATGGAGGTAATACATCAGTTGCTAACGTACCTTTCTCTACATCAAGTAGTGCAGCAAAAGTAGTAGTTAAGCTTTATTACAGAGAGGATGTTTTGCTAAAGGTTAAGAAAGTAGCTACAGGTTCAGCATCAACAGATAACGATGCAGAATATATTTTCAAATTAACTGATAAGAATGGCTCAGCGATTGGTGATGCCGCTTATAAGATAGGAAATACACAACTTACTACTAACGCAAATGGAGAATTTACTCTCCACACAGGTGAGACAGCAACGTTCTTAACTGTAACTGCTGGCGAATATGTAATATCAGAAACAGGTATTAGAAAGAGCCCAGATACATACGAATTTAAAGATTATGCAACATTGTTCACTACTCAGATCTTCGACGGAGAAGAAAAGGTTGAGACCTACGATTATGACTACAACGAGGATAGAACAGTTGAGATTCAAGTAACTAATGATGCTACAAAAGAAATAAAGTTTAAGAACTGCGAAACTACATTGTTCGAGTCAGATTATAAGAAGGCTACAGCAAGTAAGTTCGTAGAGGATATTAGAAAAAACGGACAATCACAGGATAAATATAGCTTAACAATTAAGTTTAAGGGACCTTACAAAGAGGTAACACCTCGTATCAACGAAGAGGAAGATGTAATACAGGTAGATAAGCTTAATGTTGATATTATCATATTGATTGATAAGTCACATTCGATGACAGAAACTCATGGCAGCAAGACAAGAATCCAGCATGTAAAAGAAGCCGTTGATAATATGATCGATAAGATGGCAGAAAAAGAGGATGTAGATGCTAAATGGGAGGTTATCGATTTTGCAACAAGAGCTGCTGTAAGAGGTGGCGGATGGCAGACTACATCAACTGTTAAGCAGTATGTAACTACAGACATTAATGAAAGCAATAATGAAGACATTGGTCGTGGAACAAACTATCAGGCTGGTATGAATTTAGCTCAGCAGGAATTTACAAACAAGCCAGCTGAGGCAGACAGACCAGGAGCAAAGAAGATCGTTTTATTCCTTACAGACGGACATCCAACATATTATGGTAATGGAGTTGGTAACAATGTTTATGGTAGCGGAAGTTATTTAACAACTGAAACCGAGAATGCTTCATATACAGCTGCTGCAAATTTACAGTGTGATTACTTCTACGCTATAGGAATTGGCTTAGGCTCATTGAGATACTACACTTATCAATCGAGTTTTTGGGGCGGAAGCTATGTGGCAACAAATAACTACATCGAAGGTGAAAAGCTTCTTAATAACCTGAAGAATTCCAACCCAGCACCAGCAGATCATAAGGCTGCTTACAATATCGACATTACAGATGTAAGTAATACATTGGAAGGCCTTGCAGGTGTTATTTCAACAATTCATACAGGTGCAACAGTTCTTGGTGAGCCAGTTAAGTCATATGCCAATAAGGTAGTGATGGTTGATAAAATAAGTGATAATGTTCAGTTCACAAAGAACAGCATTTTCTATATTAATGTCAGCTTAAATGGTCAATCACTTACAAATGATGAAAGCTACTGGACAGATGGTACTATTAATGAAAATGGTGTAATGGGTAACAAAGCCACATACACAATACCTGATGGTTCGGGAGTCACGCTGGAAGCAACAATTGAAGGTAAAACAGTTACTTTAATATTCCCACAGGATTATTACCTGGACAAAGGTTATGAGTATTCAGTTAAGTTCAAGATTGAACCTACTGATTCAGCTTATGAATATTATTTCAACAACCAGACTTATCCAGATGTAGGTGATGATTTAACAGATCACTACAATAATGATACAGGTGAAGAAAGACCAGAGGATGAGGGCGAGGAAATTTCATCAAATCAGATTTCATCACTTAAACCTGGATTCTACACCAATGACAGTAGTGAAAATGGTAAATATGCTCGTACAACCTTTACATTCTTAGGTGTTGATGGTGAAGAAGAATTATTCCCTAAGCCAGTAGTACCAGTTCATTTCAAAAATTCTTGGGAAATCTACAAGACAGATGAAAATGGAGAGGCTGGACAGAGACTTAGCAATGCAGCATTTGAAATGATTAAGGTTGATACAAATGCTACATACACTACAGGCTCTAGTACAAACCAGGAAGGACAAGAAGGACTCATTATTTGGAACAAGGATGAAATTGAACCAAACGCTGAATATGTAATTAAAGAAACCGCAACACCACTTGGCTACATCAATACAGGGGAGTATTGGAAGATAGCACTTGATGAAGAAAACGTACCTACAATAACACCTTACGATGCTGATGGAACAGCACAAGAAACAATCGTGGTTCAGCCACAGCTGAAAAACAGAAATGAAGTTACTTACACCTTCTACTACAAGAACTTTAAGAAGGGTGAGGCATATGTCTTACCACAGACAGGTGGAAGAGGAATTTACGTAACAACAGTAGGTGGAATTATGATGATGCTTACATCAGTATTCCTATTCTACAGAAACAGAAAAAAGGTTAGAGTACACCGTTAGTAAATGGTTCATCGAATAAGGAGGTAAACCTATGAAGAGTATAAAAAAACTATTAACACTTGCACTAGCAATGGTTATGATGTTCGCAATGACCATTACAGCAGCTGCGACAGAAACAGATACCATTGAAGAGCCAGTAACAATTACAGTTCAGAATTTGACTCAGGGCGCAACAATTGCTTATATGCAGATTTTAAGAAATACTGATACAGGCGGTTGGGAGATAGTTGATAATGATGACGTTAAGGCAGCATTTAATAAACTTACAACTGCTGAATACCCTGATCCAATTAAAGCTTATGAGAAGGCTAGTGAAAGTGCCAGATTAGATGCCTTCGCTGATCTTACTTGCGATAATACTAGTGGTGTAAACGGAAATGTTATTACAGTTACTGAAGCTGGATTATATCTTATCCAGGCAACAGATACTTCAGGCGAATATGTTTATAAGAATATGATCGCTTATGTAGGATTTGAATATGGTGCTAACGGTGTTGGTAAGATTACAAACGCAGTTGTAAATGCAAAGATGCAGAAGAACCAGATTGAAAAGACAGCTGATGTTACGTTTATTGAGCAGACAGATGAAGTTACTTATACAGTAAAAACTGCAATGCCATACGTTCCAGCAGGAGCAGTTGCAGATGAAACAACAGGATATTTAGTAAGTATTAAAGATACATTAACAGGTGGTAAGTATAAGGCAACAAATAATAAGATGTCTGTTGGCTATACAATGGGAAGTACTGCAGGAACAATCGAAGTTGATGTAATCGCAAATGCAGATGGCACAGAAAGCTGCATTATTCCTTTAGATCAGTTCATTACAACTGACGGTAAAAATGGTAACGCTGGTAAGGAGATTATTCTTACATATACAGCAAATATTACAGCAGAAGTAATGGACAACGAAGCAGTTCCTAATTACTGGGGACACGAGGATAAGGAAACTTCTTTCACAGTTGTAACAGGTAAAATTATTATCACAAAGACAGACGAAGAAAATAAGCCTTTAGCAGAGGCACAGTTCGTAATCCTTAAGGGTAATAAGTACGCAACACTTGATGACAGCAAGAAGTTAACAGGTTGGGTAGATACAATTGAAGAGGCAACAAAGATTACAACAAGTGGTGATGGTGAAGCAATTGCTTATGGTTTCGATCGTGATGAACAGTACAAGGCAGTTGAGTATGCAGCACCTCCAGGATACTCAGTAAAGGATACTCCAATAGATCTTACTTGGGTCACAGATGAAACAAATACCGATGGTAAAATTAATACTGTACAGACAGCTACAGGAAGTCTTGGTGATACAACACTTATCCAACTTCCATTTACAGGTGGTAGCGGTACAGCAGCTTTCACAGGCCTTGGAGTATTGTTTATGAGTATTGCAGCAGCATTATACTTCATCAACAAAAATAAGAAGAACAAATCCATTAAGTAGGATATAAGGATTGTTTCCCCGTCGCCGATGGAACGACGGCGGGGAGATAATCCGAAATACATCAACAAGAAGAGGGCATTTAAATGATGCATTCTTCTAGGTGATGTAGGTTAGTGGTTAGTAATAATGTATGAAGGCCTAGTGGCTTGGAAGGGAGTCGCCAGTGATTAAGTTAAATTTAAGAAAAAAAGGTCTGATGGGAATATGTTTAGCTTTAGCCCTATGTATCGTAGGAGTTGGAGCCCAGTGCCTGAAGGCTGCAGAAAGAGTTGATCTTTCAAAGCCAGTGATAATAACAGCGGAGGTTGATACCGCAGATGGTTCAACATTCGCTACAAAGTATCAGGGCACTGTAACCATCAAATTATATAAGGTTGCTAAAATGAGCGAAACAGGAGACCTGACTTTGGCAGAAGGATTTGAAAATTCCGGAGTTAATCTAACAGTTCTCGGAAACAAGCCAACTGTTGATACAATCAAGTCAGAGATAGTAAGCAGAGCTGTTACAGCATCAGCTAATGCTACAGAAGTAAAAACACTTACTATCAACAGAGGTGAGGGAGAAAGCAGAGCAACAGCAACGCTTTCAGAAGCCGGCCTGTATCTATATGTTCCTGAGGATGCCACTGATGACAGATACCTGTATGAATTCACTCCTTATGTGGTTCTCGCTCCAGAAAGTACATATATTACTACAGGCGAAGGTTCGGATGAGTGGAAATACGATGTGAAATTTAAGCTTAAGGCCAGCGATACACCAAGAACTGGAAAGCTAAAGATAGTAAAGACCCTTAAGAATTACAATGTTAGCCTTGGAGATGCAAGCTTCGTTTACGAGGTAAAGGCAGTATTAGATGGCAAGGAAGTAATTAACAACGTATATAAGCTTGATTTCACAGCACAGGAGTTTTCAAATAATCACACAGCAGAAAGACTTCTTGATGTAGAGTTCCCGGCAACAGCAGTTGTTACAGTAAAGGAAACATACTCAGGCGCAAGCTACAAGCCAGTGGATGGAAAAGACACAGTAACGGATATAACAATCGTAGCAGACGAAACAAAAGAAGCTGCTTTTGAAAACGAATCAAACGGCAACTTAATTGTTGGCGGTATTGCAGCAGAGAACGTATTTGTTGACGATGAAGATGGCAATCCTGTATGGCAGGATAATAGTCCTAGATAGAATGTGAGGTAACTTATTATGAAAACAAAGTTGTTATTTATAATTGCAGCCATTGCTTTGGTAATAAGTACGGTTGCTGTAAAACCGGCAATGGCATTCTTTACAGACACTATTCAGACCCAGGGAGGATTCAAAATCAGCGTAGGTGATGGTACTCCTGAGATTGATGAAAAAGTGGAGGATCTTACAAAGAAAATCACCATCAAAAATACTGGTGATTATCCAATCTTCGTAAGAGCAAAGGCAATCTATCCTGACAACTGCACTGTTACACTTACTGTAACAGAAGGTTGGTCAGATGGAGGAGATGGATATTACTACTACGCAAATCCAATTGCTCCTGGAGAATCTACTCCAGTTGATACTCCTTTAACATTAGCCATTACCCGAAAGGTTGGAGATACAGGTACATTTAACGTAATCATCGTTCAGGAAGCCACAAAGGTTGCCTACGATGAAAATGGAAATGTAATCTGGGATGCAGTAGCAATTAGTCAGAGCAACTACAATCTTGGTCAATAATAGGAGGGGATGAATATGAAAAAATTTTATAAAAGTCCTCTAATGATTTTGGCATTAGGGTTGATAGTATTAGGAGCAAGCAGCGTTGGAGCTACAAGAGCAGCGATTATGTATCAGACAGCTGCAGAACATGTAAACTTCGCTACTGCAGTATTTTCGGTAGATATTACAGGTGATATTGCTGATGGAAAGCTTACCTTCCCGGCAATCGAAAATGATATCGAGGAAAAAGGCTTTATAGACATTGGAAAAAAGTATCCTGAGACAGTAAAGATTTTTAATAACTCTAACGAGGAGACAGGATATAAAGAATACGTAAGGGTAGTAGTTCAGAAGAGCTGGAAAAATGCAGATGGAAAGAAGAATCAGACCTTAGACCCTGCATTAATCAAACTAGAGGTTGCAGATGGATGGTTAATCAATGAGGCTGAATCTAATAATAATGATAAATATAAGGAACAGACAGTGTATTATCTGAAAAAGCCTCTTGAGTGTGGACAGGAAGCTTCCTTTATAACAGGAATCACAGTGGATAATAAGGTAACACAGATAGTAAAGGATGTTACAACAGAATCCACTATCACTCACGAATATGTATACGATGGACAGAGAGTAGATGTTTCAATAAGAGCAGATGCAGTTCAGACCCACAACGCTGAGGAAGCAATATATGCAGCCTGGGGTGTAAAGGCAACATGTTCAGCTATAGACGACGGCGACATAGTATCTATTACACAGTAGTGGAAAGGAGCAAGCCATGAAAATAAAATATATGAATTTGGTCCTTGCTCTGGCATTGACTGTAGCAGGACTTTTAGGACAGGGGCTAACAGCAAATGCTAAAGACGATGCAAAGGCAAGCTGGAATGTAATATATACTGGAAGCAAGCTAGATGATTCATCTTATAGTGTTGATAAGGCTACTATCCAGAATGTAATGCCAGGAGATACATTTACATACGAGGTTACTTATAAGAATGATTCTGGAAAATCTGCAGACTTTTACCTTAGCACAGATGTTATCGATTCTCTGGAGGATGAAGGAGATGCAACAGGCGGTGCCTATACTTACAAACTGTATTACGAGGCTAACGGTAAGAAAACAGACCTCTACAGCAATGATTTAGTTGGCGGAGAATCTTCTATCGTAGGTTTACATCAGGTACAGGGAAATCTTGAAGCGGATGAGAAAACATACTTTGGTATAGGTACACTGGCAGGTGGTGGATCAGGAAAGGTTACTCTTGAAATCAGTTTGGATGGAAACACTCAGAACAGTGATTATATGCAGAAGCTGGCACAGATAGATTTCAAGTTTGGAGTAGAGGATACACCAAATCCAAAGCCAGAGACAAAGGTTATTACTAATACCAAGACACGAAGAGTGGTTTACACAATCCCAGGTGGTACAGAGGTAGTTGCAATCAACGATCCTTCAATTCCGCTGGCAGGCGGTGGCCCAGTAACTGGCGACAGCATTTTACCACTTATCATTTGTACAGTAACCTTACTCATTGGTATTTTACTTATTGGATTATATTTCATAGCTGCTAAAAAACAACGGGAGGAGGTAGCCTAATATGAAAACAACAAAAAAAATTATCGGCTTAATCCTATCATTATTAGTTGCATTTACAGGTATGATTTCATTTTCTACAGTGGCTTCCGCTGAGGAGGCCAAATACACCTACACCATTAAGGTTGTTCTTGGTGGTACAGGTGAAGAGGGAGCAGCCTTCACAGACGCTGTTAGCGACAAGAAAATCAGCGAGGATTGCTTGGAATTTACAGGTCTTAATTACGGAGATTCCTTCAACTTTACTCCTCAGACAGCTGTTCAGATAACTCCAACATCTACAGTTGATGATGAGGGCAATCCTGTAGAATTGGCTAAATATTATGTAAAGGGCTTCCGTAGAAGTGGAGATAAGGAACTTGCTCCTTCAGCAATTCAGGTTACTGGTGATGAGACTTATGTAATAGCCTATGGTGTAGGCGATGTAGTTCCTTATACAGTAAAATATCAGGACGAGGCAGGGGCTACATTACTTGATACTGTTACCTACTATGGAGCAGAGGGTGAAGAGGTATACGTTCCTTATAGATATGTGGAAGGATACGTTCCTCAGACGTTAAACATTCATGTAAAGAGCCTGAAAAAGGATCAGGAGCTGGTGTTTACTTATAAGAAGATAAAGGCTGGAACCAATACTGTTTATACAGAGACCACAAATACAGAGTACTCTACAGTAGTTGGAGATCCTCAGTATACATATCAGATTATTCCTGGCCAGGTGGCAGAAAACGCTGGTATCGTAACAAACAGAAATCCTGCAGCCGATGGCAATGCAGCAGCTGGTGACAATGGGGCAAATAACGAAACAGCTGGTGATGCAGCAGGGGATGAGGAAACAGAAATCGATGATAATCAGGTGCCTAGGGGTATTGAGGAAATAGAAGAGATTCCTGATGAGGAGGTACCAGAGGCTGTTGATAATGCAGCTTTATTTACAAGATATATGCGTTATCTAATTTTAATAGCCATTATCGGATTACTGATTGCAACTATTGCTGTAATAGGTACAATCAGAGCAAATTACGATAAGAATAATCACAATTAATGCAGATATTAGAGATTTAGGGACGACTTATTGGTCGTCCCTATAAATTTGTGGTAAAATTATTTTATGGTAAAGATTTTAAAGCTATTGGGGAACTTAATAATTGTACTAATTATAGCATGCTGTCTTCCCTTGGCTATTCCACGAATTGTAGGAATTCAGGAGTTTAATGTTGTTTCAGGTTCTATGGAGCCGGAAATTTCTATTGGTTCTATAGTATATGTAAAGCCCGTAGCCTTTAATGATTTGCAGCGGGGGGATGTGATTGCATTCGATTCCGGTGCCAGCGTGGTGACGCACAGAATAGAGTCAATTGACGCCGCGGATATGCTTATTCATACAAAAGGTGATGCTAATGCAGCAGCTGATTTTATGCCGGTAGCCTATACAAATGTAAGAGGCAGGGTGATTGCTCATTTTCCATTATATGGAAAGTTGGCTGCCCTTATTTCTGAAACTACAGGGAAGATTGTTGCATTTATTCTTTTGATTGTGGGTATTCTGCTTTCTAATATTGGAGAGAAAAGGCAATCAGAAAAAACCGATTCTACAAAAGGAACTGGCAGAATAAATCCAAAGATAATATTAGCCTTAGGTATTGTTATTGTATGCGGTTCTCTTGGAGGCTTTGCATACATATATATGGGATACCAGAAATCTGAAAACCTCTATGATTCGCTGGAGCAATCCTATGTGAAAAAGGCTGAGGACGTTGCTGTGGTGCAGGATTGGACAGATATGATAGATGTGGATTTAGCTGCACTTTCTGATATAAATCCAGATGTCATTGGTTGGCTTTATGTGGAGGGGACAGATATAAGCTATCCTATTTTATTCTCAGGGGATGACGAGACTTATTTGCGAACTACCCTTGATAAGGAATATGCCACTGCAGGAAGTATCTTTTTGGAGGGATATAACCTAGGGGATTTAAGTGATTGTCACAATATTATTTATGGTCATAACATGAGAAATCTTTCAATGTTTGGAAAGCTAAAATTCTATAAGACGGAAGAAGATTTCTATGAAGGGCATAAATACTTTCAAATTATCACAAAGGATGGCAAAAGAAGATTTGAGATATTCTCTTATTTTGATACTGAGCCAGCTTCCTGGGTATATACAGTCCCCTACTATGACAACCCGGAATTCCAGAAATATATTGATGATTTAGTTAGATATTCATATAAGAAAACAGGCTTAAGTCCTGCCTCTTCTGATAAGATTATCACCCTTTCAACCTGCTCTTCTGAGGGCATGAGATTTACAGTACATGGCCTTCAGTGTGATGAAATAACTTATTAAACGTTATCGTAAAAGACTCTGGCGTAAAAAGTTAAATATTGGCAATTATTTTTTTCGAGCAGGGTTAATATAATGATGTTGGTGCCGATAATATTTTCGAATGTAAATGTATGAGAATAGGAGAGTAGTACATGGGTAAGAAAATTTTTAAGGTATTAAAAGGAGTAGCTATTACAGGTGCATCTGTAGGAGGCGCATCAGCTCTTGGTGATGCAAATCTAGCTTATGCGCAGAATGTTGAAGAGAGTATGGGCATCTCTGAGACAGGTGTAATCGAGGTTACTACAGAGGTAACAAAGGAAGCTGTTACTGAGGCAGTTTCGGAGGTAGCGCCAGAGCCTGTGTCAGGGGCAGCTACAGAAGATGTTAGCGAAGTTTCAACTGAAGAAGCTGAAAATGTTTCAGTTGAAGAGATAGAGTCAGAAATAACAGCCACAGAGGAAGCAAAGGTTGCAGCAGAAGAAGAGCTGGGCGCACTTGAAGAGGAGCTTGCTGACGCTGAGGAACAGCAACAGATTAAGACTGGTGAGCTGGAGGCAGCACAGGCTGAAAGAGCAGAGGCTGAGCAGGAGCTTGCTGATGTAAATCAGGCTTACGAAGATGCTGGATATAATCACGAAGGACTTGATGAGCAGCAGAAAGATGTACAGGACAAGATGGATGAAGAAACTGCTGCCAGAGAGGCATTAAAAGAGCAGCACAAGAATCTTAGCATTGGAAATTACTACGAAAAAGAAGGTCGTTCTCTTGCAAAGGAAATGATTCTTTACAAGCTTCTTCTTACAGGAGAAGTTAAGGCAGAGGATGCCGACAAGGTATTCTTTGGTGAGAATTTCAATAAGGATTATGATAACAAGCATTTCTGCGTAAAGTATGTAAAGGAAATAGATGGACAGCCTGTTTATGTAGAACGCTATTTTGATTATGTTACCTGCGATGCAGATGGCAATTCTCTCTTTAAGGGAGATGGTGTAAATGAAAATGATTCTGAAATTGTGGCAGGAATCAATGTAGTTGAAAAGACTCCTACATATAAAGTATGGACAGAGGATCCACATAAGGTTTCTACTTATGAGAAAAATATTGCTGGAAAGATTAAGGACCAGAAGGTTTTTGGTTATACTTTCCATGCAGCTATGAGAGATGAAACAGATGGCTTCTATGCAGAAGAAGGACAGCACAAGAAAGGTGCCGATTGGTATAGCCAGAAGGAATATCAGCAGGATGTAAAGAATCGTGAGGAATATCCTAATGTTGTAGCGGCTATCACTACTAAGATTACTACTCTTAACGAAAGAATTAATAACATTACTACATCCTTAGAGCACATTTCTGATCAGATTAATACTATCCAGGAAAGCATTAAGGATGTTAGCTCAAAGATTGACGGATTTGATTCTACAATCAATAATCTTAAGGATAAGGCTAATGTAATTTCTGCTCGTATTGCTGAGGCTCTTGCAAAAGAAGCTGAGGCAAGAGAAGCGGAAGCAAGGGCTAGTGCAGCAAGAGCTCAGGCAGCAGCGTCTCAGCCAACTGCTCAGGTAGCTATAACACTTGAAAGTGTAGGTGGAATTGATGATGTTGTTACATCACCTGCCGCTGGTGTTCAGACCAGAGTTGATTTCAGCGAACCAGCAAGAAACCAGACTCCTTCTCAGTCTGCACCTGCACAGACAAATACAATGGAGCGACTTGAAGATGTATCTGCACCTCTTGCAGTTGTAGATGTAGAGGCCCCAGAGGAAATTGAGACTACAATTATTGCAGAAGCAGATATCGCTAAGAAAGCAGATGTTGAAAAGACTGTTACAAAATGGAACGGTACAACTCTTCCAGTACTCGGAGGATTAGCAGCATTCTTTGCAATTTTCAAGAGAAGAAAAGACGAGGAAGAGGAAAAGGTAAAGTAAAATACACAAAAATAAAGGGGGCTGTAAAAAACTCCCCTAAAAAGGACAGGATTCAGTGACTATCCTCGGATAGCCCCTGAATCCTCTTTTATTTTGTTTTTGGATTTTCTTTTGCCCCTATAATTATAAAAATTGGAGTCACTAAGCAAAGCCATGCACTTCATGGCCGGTTAGATGGAATAGGGACTTAGGCTCTATGCTGCTTTTATGGCTTTTCTTTGCTTTTTGTTATGGTAATTATAAAGGTTGATGCCTTTTTATCCTTGCCATCTGTCAAGTATAAGCTACCATCCTGTAGTGTCAGATATTTGCCAGGCTGACTGACACTTTCAAAGCTTATGGCATTTTTGCCTCCAAGGCCTGTGACAGTTTTAAAGGTTTGACTGGTAGCTGTTGCATCAGATGCCTTTGTGTCCTGGCTAAGGGTTACGGAGCCGTCTGAAGTAGCTGTGATGTAGAGGCCAGGCTTGTTTTCAGATTCGATTGATACATAAGCCTCATTAGATGTATCTGCCTTTCCCGGGCGGATGACCCACTGCATATCTTTTGTTACTTCACCAGCATCAACAGATAAGAGCTTTACATCTTTATATGGATAGTCACTGTCGATTAAGGAATTTACAAATGCCGCATGGCCAATGGCAGAAGAGCCATCAAGAGTACTGATAACGTTTGTCTTACCAGATAATCCAGCTGCACTTTCCTCGAATAAATCTATGGAGCCATCCTCTTTAATGTTTAGCTCCACAATGCAGGCGCTTCGTCTGTAGCCACCTCCAGCAGGCAGAGAGCCGTTGTGATATACAAAATACGTTTTGTCCTTGAAATCAAAAACAGCCATATGATTGGTGTTTGAGGTAGTGGTAGGGTTCATAATAACCTTGGTGTCGCTCCACTTTCCAGAAAGCAAATTGTCTGTGGTGGCGTAGGCCATACATTCTCTCCATTTATGGGCAAAGAATAGATAGTAGTCGTCACCCTTTTTATAAATCCAAGGGGCCTCGGTGTAGCTATCAAGGCCATCGGTTCTAGTGATAATATCATTTGTAGCCACATCTGTTCCGTTAGTGATTTTGCCATCTCCATTCAGGTCTTTGATGGAAATCATATCCTCATTAAGCTCACAGACGAAAAACATTCCATTTCCCCAGGCAAGGTATCTGTGTTCCTCGCCGTTTTCATCGGTCTCAATCCAACCGGTAGGGTCGATATCATTGAAGGTGCTGGTGTTAGGCTTGGTCATAGTGCTTTTAACTAGAGGCTCGCCTATGTCTACAAATTGTCCGTTAGGAGAGTCAGAAACAGCTACGCCAATACACTGCTTACCAGTTTTATCCCAGCTACAGTAGTAGAGATAGTATTTATCCTTTCCGTCGACTGGATCAGTGTGTTTGAGAACCTGGCTTGCCCAGGCGCTGGTGTCATTGCTATCCCATTTCACATCTGACATGGACATAACCACGCCTTCTTCTTTCCAATTCACCAGGTCTGTGGATGAATAGCAGAGATATTCCGGAATGTTGTAGATGGCTTTCCCCACCTCTTCATCGGTGGAAGCATCGTGGCCAGTGTAGAGATAGACAGTGTCCCCATCTACTAAAACAGAAGGGTCACCCCCAAAGACCTTTGTGGCGATAGGATTTCCCAAGGTGCTTTTTTCGACAACCGTTTCCTTTGGCGAACCACAAGCGGTCATTGAGATGGCGCAGATTGCCATTAGAATAATAGAATACATTCTTTTCTTCATTGTAAAAATTCCCCCTAAATACCTTTAATATAATCTAAAATAATTTAGTAATATATATAACACTTTTGAGATACGGTGACAAGAACTATTCCTCTAAAGCAAATCCAAAAACAAAATAAAAGAGGATTCAGGGGCTATCTGAGGATAGTCACTGAATCCTGTCCTTTTTTAGGGGAGTTTTTTAACAGCCCCTTTATTTAACCTATTTTTTCTAAAATGGATTCCTTCAATAATAATGTGCTTTGTTCAATTTGGGTTCTAAGCAAATCAAGCTTGGAATCCATTTGTTTTTGTTTGTAGCAATTAGCCAAAGTGGTGTAGGACTCGCTAATATCTGTGCCTATGCCTACGGCAAATTCCAGTACTGTAATCACATCATCAGTTCGGCCTTCTTCCATAAGTGCCTTGGCATATTTGTTTAAAAGCACGCAGGCCTCATCAAAATCATCGCCGATTTTACTCATGGTTTCAAAATTAGGAACTCCGTAGGTGAGTTTCAGGTCTGTATTGGTGACACCTGTTAGATTTAAAAGCCGATGTGTAGATAATTCTTTTAATCTGTTTTCTATTTCAATTACTTCCTCATCAGTGCTAAAATTTAATGGAAATTTCTCTATTGGAATGGTAATATATCTTAGATTAGATATATCTTTTGCAGGGGTGATATTTGCCTGGCGTTCTTTAGCCCAGAATTCGGCCTCCTGCTGTTCTCGCTTAGCCTTCAGATGATGAAGTCTCAGGGCTAAAAGCACTAAGAATAATAGGAAAAACGGTAAAATAGGAAAGCCGCGAAAGCCCATAGTGGAATCTCCTTTTCTTAAAGATTTAAATGAGGTATTTAGTATGAAACGTAGTAAAAAACATCAGATTATAGCCAGCGTGGTATTGGTGATTGTAGTGCTTAGCATGCTCATTACCACCATAGCCGCTGCTCTTATATAATAATTTTAATTTTTACGAAAAATTCTGTCAATCAAGAGGCGATATGTTATGAAAAGAAAAGCTTTATCATTATTACTTGCATCAACTATGGTTTTAGCTACTCCACTTACTGTTTTTGCAGAGGAGCCAGACGTTTCCCAGGAGGAGCTGGCCAATGAAGAAGCAGAAGCAGTTGCAGAGGAAGTTGAAACTGACAATAGAATAATTCCAAACGGAATCAGCATTGGTGGTACAGATGTTTCAGGTAAAACTGTTACTGAGGCCCAGGATGTGGTTGATAGCTATTTTTCAGATTACGAAAAGGCAGTTTTTACCCTGTCAGCTAATGGACAGACCTTTACAGCTACAGGAGCAGATCTTTGCATAGGTGCAAAGAATAAAGACGTTCTTGAAAAGGCAGCTACTTATGGTTCTACAGGAAATGTAGCAGAGCGATTTAAGGCCAGCAAGGATTTAGAGGAAGGACGTGGAAAGGATTTCCCTCTTTCTTTAGGAGCAGATAAAAATGGTGTAGCCTTATATCTTAACAGTGCATCTTCTCAGGTAAATGATGAGGCAAGCGATGATTATCTTACACGCGAAAATGGCCAGTTTGTATTTCATGAAGGAAAGGCTGGCGTAGTTGTACAGATTCCGGAATCAGCAGCAGAGCTTGTAAATTACATCGAAAATGAGTGGGATGGTGGAGATACTACAGTAGAGCTTGTTACGGAGGTAAAAGAGCCTAGAGGAAGCAAGGAAGAGCTGGCAGAGATTAAGGATTTGCTTGGTTCCTTCAGTACAGATTACAGCTCATCTTCAAAGGCCAGAAAAAATAATGTTGCCAATGGTGTAGGCTTTATCAATGGTACTATTCTTTACCCTGGAGACGAATTTTCAGTGCTTGGAGCAATCACTCCTTTTACAGCAGAAAATGGATATATGCTTGCAGGTTCATACGAAAACGGTACTACAGTAGAGACCTACGGCGGAGGTATCTGCCAGGTATCTACTACACTTTATGGTGCAGTTCGTGAGGCGGAGCTTTCAGTTGTTACAAGAAGCTCTCACTCTATGATTGTTACCTATGTAAAGCCATCTATGGATGCTGCTATTTCAGAGTCTGGTGGAAAGGATTTCCAGATTAAGAATAATAAAAGCTATCCTATATATATAGAAGGTTATTGTGATGGAAGCAATGCTTATTTCAATATTTACGGCAAGGAAGAGGATGATCCATCCCATTCTGTAGATTACGAAACAGAGATTACTGGTGTTAATGTTCAAAACACTACCTGGGTTGCAGATCCTAATGTGCCACTTGGAAAGATGACTACCACAGTCAGCGGTCATACAGGCTACACAGCTCGCCTTTGGAAGATTGTTTATGAAAACGGTGAAGAGGTTAGCCGAGATGTTTATAATAATAGTAAATACAATCCATCAAACAGAACAGTTACTGTAGGTATTGCTTCTCTTGATGCGAACCTTTCTTATGCAATGCTTCAGGCAGTTGCCACTCAGGATGCAGCTACAATAGCTAATGCTATTGCTACATATGCTCCAGGGGTTGCCAATACCACACCATTTGTTATTACACCAAAGTATCAGGTCACAAATGCAGCGCCTGCCACAGAGGAAGCACCAGCAGAAGGCACTGCACCACCAGCAGAAGGCACTGCACCACCAGCAGAGGCAGCACCTGCCCCAGCGGAGGGAGCCGAGACACCAGCAGTACCTGCAAACTAGTATAGATTAGGACGTATTATGGAAATTGGAAAGTTACCAGAGAGCGTACTTAAGCGCTCTGTCATCAAACAATTACATGTTAAAAGACCAGAGGTAGGCAGTGGCCCATCAATCGGAGAGGATTGTGCTACAGTTCAGATTGGACCAGACGAGGAGATGGTTTTATCTACAGATCCTATCACCGGCACAGCCTCAGATATTGGTGAGCTTGCCGTTACTATCTCTGTAAATGATTTGGCCAGTGCAGGAGCAGAGCCTATAGGCATTCTTCTTACTGTACTTCTCACACCACGAATGAGAGAGGCCAAGCTTAAATATATAATGGAGCAGGTGGACAATGCCTGCAAACGTTATAATGTTCAGGTTATCGGCGGTCATACAGAGGTTACAGAGGCTGTTAATCAGCCACTTATTTCTGTGACAGCTGTTGGTAAGGTTAAAAAAGGTCAGATGGTTTCCACTGGAGGCGCCAAGCCTGATATGGATATCGTACTTACGAAGTGGATTGGCCTGGAGGGCACATCCATTATTGCAAAGGACCACGAGGAACAGCTTCTTTCCAGATTGCCACAGTCCCTCATTGATACAGCAAAAGGCTTTGACCAGTATCTTAGTGTTCTTCCGGAAAGCCGTATCGCTGTAGAGCACGGAGTAGCTGCTATGCACGACGTTACAGAGGGCGGTATTTTTGGAGCTCTTTGGGAGATGGGCGAGGCTTCAGGAGTAGGTCTTGATATCGATTTAAAAGCAATCCCTGTAAAGCAGGAGACTATAGAGGTATGTGAGTTTTTTGGAATCAATCCTTACGAGCTCATTTCATCAGGTGCTATGCTTATAGCAACAAATGATGGAAATGGACTCGTTAGAAAATTAGCAGATGCGGGGGTAGCATCCGCCATTATCGGGAAGTCCAACTCTTCAAATGATCGCCGTATTCTAAGCGGCGATGAGGTGCGCTTCCTTGAGCCACCAAAAGCTGACGCACTATATTCCGTACCAAACGTAGAACGAAAATAGTATTTTAGTAACTGACAAATTTAGATGAGTCAATTGGAGTAGACTATAAATGTTATTATGAGCCCTTGATGAGCCATCCCTACTTAGATGGTGCTGTAGCAGCATCTTATGTAGGGCAATGAGCGAATAAGAGCGCAAGCGTGGCGAATAATAATATTTATAGTCTATGGAAATTGACGGACTTAGGGGTGATTAAAATGAGAGAGAAGATTTTAACTTATATTGAGCACAACAGCAAAATAGATTTGAGCGATTTGGCTATGATGCTTGGCTGCGACCAGGCTACAGTTATGAATGAGCTGGAGGCTATGGAAAACGAGCACGTAATCTGTGGCTATCCTACACTTATCAACTGGGAAAAAGCCAGCGTAGAAAAGGTTTCAGCACTTATCGAGGTTCGTGTTACTCCACAGAGAGGCATGGGTTTTGATAAGGTTGCAGAGCGCATCTACAACTATCCAGAGGTTGATGCTGTTTATCTTATCTCAGGAAGCTATGATTTTATGGTTTCTATCGAGGGACATACACTTAGAGAGGTAGCAGATTTTGTTTCTGCAAAGCTTTCTCCACTTGACTCAGTGCTTTCTACACAGACCAACTTTGTATTAAAGAAATACAAGGATCACGGCATTATCATGGCAGAAAAGCATGTTGATGAGAGGGAGAAGGTGAGCTTATGAGAAACCCTCTAAATAAAACTATCACACAGATAAAGCCTTCGGGCATTAGAAAGTTTTTTGATATTGTGGCAGAAATGCCAGAGGCAATTTCACTTGGCGTTGGCGAGCCTGATTTTGATACACCATGGAAGGTTCGAGACGAGGCTATATATTCACTGGAGAGAGGTCGTACTTTCTACACTTCCAATTCCGGTTTGAAGGAGCTTCGTGTGGAGATTGCAGATTTCCTCAAGCGCCACTATGATTTGCATTACGATCCACTTACAGAGATGCTTATGACTGTTGGTGGTTCTGAGGGTATCGATGTGGCACTTCGTGCCATGCTTGATCCAGGTGATGAGGTGCTTATTCCTCAGCCTAGCTACGTTTCATACGAGCCTTGCACTATCCTTGCAGGTGGCGTTCCAGTAGCTATCAATCTTAAAGAGGAAAACGAATTCCGTCTTAAGCCAGAGGAATTAGAGGCAGCCATCACCGACAAGACAAAGATTCTTATTATGCCATTCCCTAACAACCCTACAGGTGCTGTTATGGAAAAGGCTGATTTAGAGCCAATTGTTGAGCTTGTAAAAAAATACGATTTGTTCGTTCTTACAGACGAAATTTACGGTGAGCTTACTTACACTGGAGAAGGACACATATCTATCGCATCCTTCCCAGGAATGAAGGAGCGCACTATCTATATCAATGGTTTTTCAAAGAGCCATGCTATGACAGGCTGGAGATTAGGATACGTTTGCGCACCAGCAGAAATAGTAAAGCAGATGACAAAAATCCATCAGTTTGCTATTATGTGTGCACCAACAACTAGTCAGTATGCAGCTGTCACAGCAATACGTGATTGCGATGAGGATGTTGCAAATATGCGAGAGGAATATAATGACCGTCGTCGTTATCTCGTTAATCGCTTCAAGAAAATGGGAATCAAATGCTTCGAGCCTTACGGCGCTTTTTATATTTTCCCATCGATTGCAGAGTTTGGAATGTCTTCAGAGGAATTCTGTACTCGCCTTCTCAAGGAAAAGGAAGTAGCTGTAGTACCAGGCACAGCCTTTGGCGACAGCGGAGAAGGCAACGTGCGTATCTCTTACGCGTACTCATTAGAAGCGCTGAAGAAGGCTATGGATCGTATAGAGGAATTTATTAAAGAGTTGAGAAATAATTAAGGAGCAAAAACTAATTAACAATGTAATAGCATTCTGAACGAGACATGTTAGTCGAGAGAGGAATGACTATTCATTGTTAATGTAAGTTTTTGAGCAAAGACTATATGTTAAATATAATTTTACATGAGCCTGAAATTCCAGCTAACACTGGAAACATCGGGCGAACATGCTGTGCCACAGGCACAAGACTCCATCTTATAGAACCATTGGGGTTTGTGTTAACTGATAAAACAGTTAAGCGTGCAGGCATGGATTATTGGGACAAGCTAGAGGTCTTCCGTTATGATGACTGGGATGATTTCAAGGCTAAGAATCCTGATGCAAAGATTTATATGGCCACTACAAAGGCCAAACGTACTCATACCGAGGTGAATTACGAGCCAGACTGCTACATAATGTTTGGCAAGGAAAGTGCAGGAATTCCTGAGGAAATTCTTGTGGACAATGAGGAGAATTGCGTTCGTATTCCAATGGGACATGATATACGTTCACTTAATTTATCAAATTCAGTTGCAATCATTTTGTATGAGGCACTGAGACAGAACGACTTCCTCGGTTTGGAGACTGAGGGTAATTTACATAGACTCAACTGGAAGGAATAGTGGGTACCAATGTCGATTATCAAATCAAAGAATTTAGTTCATGAATATATAAGACGTGATGAAGAGGGGAACGTGGAGTCTATCCAGGTTGCCCTCGACCACGTTAATCTTAATGTGGAACCAGGTCAGTTTATCTCTATTTTAGGACATAATGGCTCTGGCAAATCCACTTTCGCCAAGCACATCAATGCACTTCTTACACCATCTGAGGGAACACTTTATGTTGATGGAATGAATACCTCTGATGATGAGTTCACTTTTGCAGTTCGTCAGACTGCAGGAATGGTTTTCCAAAATCCAGACAATCAGATTATAGCATCGGTAGTTGACGAGGATGTGGCTTTTGGACCTGAGAATATAGGTGTTCCAACTGAGGAGATTGTTAAGAGGGTAGATAAATCTCTGAAGATGGTAGGCATGCAGAAATACAAGAGTCATTCACCTAACAAGCTTTCTGGTGGACAGAAGCAGCGCGTGGCAATCGCTGGCGTTATGGCTATGGAGCCAAAGTGCATTATTTTAGACGAGCCTACAGCTATGCTTGATCCTGATGGAAGAAAGGACGTGCTTCAGGCTGTTCATACTCTTAATAAGGAAAAGGGAATTACAGTTATCCTTATTACCCATTACATGGAAGAGGTAGTAGATTCCGATTACGTTTTTGTAATGGAAAAGGGCAAGGTCTTCATGGAAGGCACTCCTCGTGAAATCTTTAAGGATGTGGAGCTTTTAAAGGAGCACAGTCTTGATGTGCCACAGGTTACACTTTTAGCTCACGAGCTTAGAAAAGCAGGACTTCCACTTCCAGAGTGTATTCTTACCAGAGAGGAGCTTGTAGAAAATATTCTAAAGCTTGAGAAGACACAGACTGCTACACACACTGCCTCTAGTGTTACAGGTGGTAAGGAATCAGCTAAGGCTGCAAACAATGAGTTGATTTTAGACCATGTTTCATATAAATACAGCCCGGGCACAGCCTATGAGGTTACAGCCCTTGATGATGTCAGCCTTTCTATTAAGGAAGGAGAATTCATAGGCGTTATTGGGCACACAGGTAGTGGTAAATCAACACTCGTTCAGCATTTAAACGGTCTTATTAAGGCTACAGAGGGACATATTTATTATCGCGGACAGGACATCTATGACAAGGATTATGATATAAGAGAGCTTCGCACTCAGGTAGGAATGGTATTCCAATACCCAGAGCATCAGCTTTTTGAGACTACTGTGTTTAAGGATGTTCAGTTTGGTCCTAAGAATCAGGGACTTGATGAGAAGGAGCAGATTAAGAGAGCCTATGAGGCTCTTGGATTGGTTGGTCTTCCAGAGGAGTTTTATCTTGCATCGCCATTCGAGCTTTCGGGTGGACAGAAGCGTCGTGCTGCTATTGCAGGCGTTATCGCAATGAAGCCAAATGTTATTATTTTGGATGAGCCTACAGCAGGTCTTGACCCTAAGGGCAGGGACGATATCTTAGGAATGATTGCAGAGATGCACAAGAAGCGTGGAGACACTGTTATTCTTGTATCTCATTCAATGGAGGATGTGGCAAATTACGTAGATAGAATCATCGTTATGGATGCTGGAAAGCCTGCATTCGATGGTGCGCCAAAGGAGGTCTTTGCTCATTACAAGGAGCTTGAAAAGATGGGACTTGCTGCGCCACAGGTCACTTATGTAATGAATGATTTAAAGGCTGCAGGGCTTGATGTAAGAACAGATGCCACTACTGTAGATGAAGCAAAGGAAGAAATTTTATGCTACGTGAAATAACCTTAGGACAATATTATCCAGCAGAATCAATACTTCACTCATTGGATCCAAGAGTGAAGTTGTTTGGTACACTGATTTTTATAATTACTCTTTTTTCGGCTAATAATGTGGTGCTTTTTGCTGCAGTGCTTATCACTTTAATTGGAATCATCAGAATGAGTCACGTTCCATTTTCTTTTATGGTAAAGGGACTTCGTTCTATCGTGATATTACTGATTATTGCCGGATTATTTAATCTGTTTTTAACACCTGGAAGAACTATTTTTTCTTTCTGGATTTTCACAGTTTCAGATGTAGGTCTTAAGAATGCAGTGCTTATGACTAGCAGAATGGTCCTTCTTATTATTGGCACATCTGTAATGACACTTACCACCACACCAAATCAGCTCACTGATGGTATGGAAAAATCACTTGGTTTTATGAAGAAATTTAATGTGCCTGTTCATGAAATCTCAATGATGATGTCCATTGCCCTTAGATTTATCCCAATCCTCATTGAGGAGACAGATAAAATCATGAAGGCTCAGATGGCAAGAGGAGCCGATTTCGAGTCAGGCGGTCTTATCAAAAAGGCAAAGAATATGGTTCCACTTTTGGTTCCACTTTTTGTTTCAGCCTTTAGACGAGCTAATGATTTGTCATTTGCTATGGAAGCAAGATGCTATAATGGAGGAGAGGGCAGGACAAAGATGCGCCCACTTCAGTACTCATCTTTAGATCAGCGTGCTTACATTTGTATAGCAATTTATTTAATAGTTTTTTATTCAGCAAAGGTAATTTTATAATATGCGAGTAATGATTGTTGTGGCCTATGACGGGTCAAACTATTCTGGTTGGCAGATTCAGCCAAACGGAGTGACAATTGAACAGAAATTAAACGAGGCTCTTACAGATCTTTTGCAAGAGCCTATCTCTATCATGGGCGCAAGCCGTACTGATGCAGGTGTACATTCCCTTGGCAATGTGGCAGTATTCGATACTAATTCCAGAATGCCTGCTGATAAAATCAGTTTTGCACTTAATCAGCGCCTACCAGATGATATTGTGGTTCAATATTCCTGCCAGGTGGAGGATGATTTCCATCCTAGATATGCCGCCTGCCGCAAGACCTACGAATACAAGATTTTAAACCGCAAGATGCCAGACCCTACAAAGCGCAAGGACACATTCCATTATTACTATGATTTGGATGTAGAAAAGATGAATGAGGCAGCTGCTTATTTAATCGGTCAGCATGATTTCACATCCTTCTCATCTGTAAAGGCACAGGTAAAATCCCGTGTCCGCACCATCTACACTGCAAAGGTATATAAGGAAGATGACGTAATTCACATCCGCCTTACAGGAGATGGCTTCCTTTATAACATGGTTCGAATCATTGCAGGTACACTTATCAAAGTAGGAGCAGGTGAAATGGAACCAATGTATATGCTTGAGATATTCCGTGGTCGCAACCGCGAGCTGGCTGGCCCAACAGCTCCAGCACATGGCCTTACCATGATAGGAATTGAATACGAAGAATAAAGCCTTCGATGTCTTCTAAGATGGAAGCAATTTTTATGATATTTTCTACGCCAAAACGTAAATTTAATATTGACGTCATTGGATTCCTATAGTAGAATGTCATAGTTGATGTAGTAAGGAGACTTGTGTCCATTAGCCCGGAGACAGGTTTTACTATAACTTTCCGAGACAGTGCCCGGACATCACTTTCTTGGAGCTTTTTCAGATTTATTTAAGGAGGAATTCTCAATGAATACTTATATGCCAAACCCATCTCAGCTTGAGAGAAAATGGTATGTAGTTGATGCAGAAGGACAGACACTTGGTCGTCTTTGTGCAGAAGTT
>JAEEGF010308913.1_pt1 | contig 57963 bp, 47 predicted proteins | sample 9134171 | NCBI WGS metagenome assembly JAEEGF01 (sample SAMN16246542, study PRJNA631951) | gut metagenome | biome: gut microbiome; feature: rumen; material: AP-attached | host: Bos | place: Iran: Karaj | collected 2018-10 | reverse complement strand
GCGGATGCAAAGCCACCAAAGGTACGTACTGGAAAGAGCGTTGCTGTAATTGGCTCAGGCCCTGCAGGTCTTGCTGTGGCAGATCAGCTTAACAGACGTGGCCACAGTGTCACTGTATATGAGAGAAATGATAAAGTGGGCGGACTTTTACGCTACGGTATTCCAAACATGAAGCTTGAAAAGCAGATTATTGACCGTAAGGTAAAGATAATGGAGCAGGAAGGCGTAAGCTTTATCGTAAATGCGAATGTAGGTGATAACGTTAAGGCAAATGATGTGGTATCAAAATACGATGCTGTAATACTTTGCTGCGGTTCATCTAATCCTAGAGACGTTGTAGCCACAGGCCGTAAGGAGGCTAAGGGAATATACTTTGCTGTGGATTTCCTCACCTCTACCACAAAATGCCTCTGGGCTAATAATATGCAGCTTGTGGATGGTCAGTATATTTCAGCAAAAGGTAAGGATGTAATCATCATCGGTGGTGGTGATACAGGAAATGATTGTGTCGGAACAGCTATTCGTCACGGTTGTAAATCTGTTACACAGTTAGAGATGATGCCAAAGGCTCCAGATGAACGTGCAGAGTCTAATCCATGGCCACAGTGGCCACTTGTGTGCAAGACAGATTATGGTCAGCAGGAGGCCATTGCAAAATTTGGTCATGACCCACGTGTTTACACCACAACTGTCAAAGAATTTAAGACTGACAAAAATGGCAATCTAAAGTCTGTAGTTTTAGTGTCCTTAGAGTCACAGGTGGATAAGAAAACTGGACGAAAGATGATGGTGCCTGTAGAAGGCACTGAAAAGGAAGTTCCTTGCCAGCTTTGTCTGATTGCTGCAGGATTCCTTGGTGCACAGGATTATGTTACAAAGGCCTTTAAGGTAGATGTGGATGGCCGTACTAACGTGTCATCCGTAAATACGAATTCATTTGCAACTAGCGTAAAGAAGGTCTTCACAGCAGGAGATATGCATACAGGCCAGTCTCTCGTAGTAAAAGCAATCCGCCAGGGCCGTGACTGCGCCCGTGAAGTCGATGAATACTTGATGGGATATTCAAATCTTTAGGATTTTTTTGTAATTCACAATCTCTATGCACTCTGAATGTAACATGTTGGTGAAATGAAGAGTGACATAGGATTGTGAATGTAACAAAAAAATTAAAAAAAATAGTTGACAAGGAATTGTCAAAGTTTTATTATTCAAATCAATAAAAATCAATGGAACGACAAAGGCGTCGTAGTTACACATCAAGTGTGTAACTACGGCGCCTTTTCTTGTTTCAAAAAAGCTGGATGGTGACCAGCAAAAAACTGGGAAGGAAAAAGAAGTATGTGTTCAATTATGGCTTTATCTAAGTGCCACATCGACATGAAAGATTTCGAAGCGGCATTTTCTAAAACAGTATCTAGAGGACCAGATATGCAAAAGGTGATACGCATAAACGATTCGGTCCTGGGATTCCAAAGATTATCAATTATGGGCCTGACAGATTCAGGAATGCAGCCCTTTGAACTGGATGGAAATTATGTAATCTGCAATGGTGAGCTATACGGATTCAAACCTGTTCGAGAAGAGCTAAAGGCTGATGGTTATAAGTTCTTAAGTGACAGCGATTGCGAAATCATCTTACCAATGTATCGTAAATACGGTACAGAGATGTTTGAAAGGCTGGATGCAGAATTTGCAATGGTCATCTACGACAAAGAGGAAGACGATTTGGTGGCAGCCAGAGATCCAATAGGAATCAGACCTTTGTTCTATGGATACGATAAAGCTGGTTCAATAATTTTTGCATCTGAGGCAAAGAACCTGATAGGACTTACAGAAGAGGTTAAGCCATTTCCACCAGGACATTATTACAAGGCAGGAAAGTTCGTCTGCTACAGAGATTTGGCAGCTAGAAAGCCTTACAGCAAGGACGGCGTAGAAGAGGCGTCAGCAAAGATTAAAGAGCTTCTTGTGGCAGGAATAGAAAAGAGACTTGATGCAGATGCTCCTGTAGGTTTTCTTCTTTCTGGAGGACTTGATTCATCACTTGTTTGTGCAGTAGCGCAGAAGATGCAGGATAAGCCTATAAAGACCTTTGCAATCGGAATGAATGAGGATGCCATAGATCTTAAATATGCAAAAGAGGTTGCGGATTACATTGGTAGCGAGCATCACGAAATCATCATCAATAAGGATATTGTTCTTGAATCCTTAGAAGAAGTTGTAGCAGCACTTGGAACCTACGACATCACAACAATCAGAGCAAGTATGGGAATGTATTTGATTTGTAAGGGAATCAAAAAGCAATTTCCAGAGATTAGGGTTCTTCTTACTGGTGAGATTTCAGATGAAATTTTCGGATATAAATATACAGACTTTGCTCCAAATGCTGAGGAATTTCAGTTGGAGGCAGAGAAGAGACTGAGAGAACTTTATATGTACGATGTACTAAGAGCAGATAGATGTATCTCAGTTCATTCAATGGAAGCAAGAGTTCCATTTGGTGATTTAGCCTTTGTGGATTATGTAATGAGCATTAATCCTGAAATAAAGATGAATAAGTACAACAAAGGAAAATACTTATTAAGGCATGCATTCGAGGGAGACGATTACCTGCCTTACGACATTCTCTTTAGAGAGAAAGCAGCATTTTCCGATGCAGTTGGACATTCAATGGTTTATTACTTAAAGGAGTATGCAAAGAGTATTTATTCAGATGAAGACCTGGAGAATGCGAAACTTAAATACGAATTCAGAGCACCATTCACAAAGGAATCTCTCCTGTATAGAGATTTATTTGAAAAATATTATCCAGGACAGGCTGAAATGATAGCAGACTTCTGGATGCCAAATAAAAACTGGGAGGGCTGCAACGTCAATGACCCATCAGCCCGCGTATTAAGTAACTACGGTGCTAGTGGAATTTAAAGGAGGATATAGATTATGAGCAAGGTAACAGAGATTTTTGGAAGCAAAGTTTTCAATGATGAGACAATGAAGGAACGTCTTCCAAAGGACGCTTATAAAGCGCTCAGAAATACTGTAGAGGAGGGACGTCCACTTGATAGAGAGCTTGCAAATGTAATTGCACATGCTATGAAGGAATGGGCTATTGAGCTTGGTGCAACACACTTCACACATTGGTTCCAGCCAATGACTGGTGTAACAGCTGAGAAACACGATTCATTCATTCAGCCAGAAGAAGGTGGAAAAGTTATTATGACTTTCTCAGGCAAGGAGCTTATTAAGGGCGAGCCTGATGCATCTTCGTTCCCATCAGGCGGACTAAGAGCTACATTCGAGGCTAGAGGTTATACAGCATGGGATCCAACATCTTATGTATTTATTAAAGATGATACACTTTGCATCCCTACAGCATTTTGCTCTTACTCAGGTGAAGCACTTGATAAGAAGACACCACTTCTTCGTTCAATGGAAGCACTTGATAAGTCAGCAGTTAGAGTACTTAAGCTTTTCGGACATGATGATGTAAAGCGAGTTATTACAACAGTAGGTCCAGAGCAGGAATACTTCCTTATTGATTCTGAGATGTTCAATAAGCGTCCAGATTTAATTTATACAGGCCGTACACTTTTTGGAGCAAAGCCTCCAAAGGGACAGGAGCTTGAGGATCATTATTTTGGAACAATCAAGCCTAGAGTATCGGCTTTCATGAAAGAGTTAGACGAGGAGTTGTGGAAGCTGGGAGTTCTCGCAAAGACAAAGCACAACGAGGTTGCTCCTGCACAGCACGAACTTGCACCAGTTTTCTCAACCACTAATATAGCAACCGATCATAACCAACTCACCATGGAGATGATGAAGGTAGTGGCAGGCAGACATGGCATGACTTGCCTGCTCCATGAGAAGCCTTTCGCTGGTGTAAATGGTTCGGGTAAGCACAACAACTGGTCTATATCAACTGATACCGGAGTAAACCTGTTAGAACCAGGCGCTACTCCTTCCCAGAATGCTCAGTTCTTATTATTCCTCACAGCTGTTATCAAGGCTGTTGATGAATATCAGGAGTTACTCCGAGTATCTGTTGCATCTGCTGGAAACGACCATAGACTTGGTGCTAATGAGGCACCACCTGCAATCATCTCAATGTTCATTGGTGATGAGCTTGAGGCAATTGTAGAGTCTATTATCGATGGCAAGGATTACGCAGATATCAAGAAGAAAAAGATGTCTATCGGTGCTGCAGTAATCCCAAGCATTTCACAGGATACAACAGATAGAAATAGAACATCACCATTTGCATTCACTGGTAACAAGTTCGAGTTCAGATCCCTTGGTTCATCAGCATCTATCTCTGGACCAAATGTAATTTTAAATACAATCGTGGCTGAGGAGCTAGATAAGTTCGCAGATGAGCTTTCTAAGGCTAAGGATTTTGATAAGGCACTTGATAAGCTTATTAAGAGAGAGCTTACAGCTCACAAGAGAATCATCTTTAATGGAAATGGTTACTCAGAGGAGTGGGTAAAAGAAGCTGAAAAGAGAGGTCTTAAGAATCTCAAGTCTACAGTAGATGCCCTTCCAGCATTTGTAGATAAGAAGTCAATTGATGTATTTACAAAGCATAACGTATTTACGGAGCAGGAAATCTTAAGCCGTTACGATATTCAGCTTGAGAACTACTACAAGGTTATCGACATCGAAGCTCTTACATTTGACTCAATGGTTAAGAAGGATATTATGGCTGCAGCATCTGATTATCAGTACACACTTGCTGAGACACTTAATGCAAAGGCTGCTACAGGTCTTAAGATCGATTCATCAGTTGAGAAGAAGCACCTTGAAAGAGCTGCTAAGCTTACAACAGATATGGATAAGAAGCTTGAGAAGCTTGAGAAGGATATCGAAGGTGCAAAGAAGCTTTCTGATACATATGAGCTTGCTAAGTTCCACCACGATGTAATCTTCGCAGACATGAATGAACTTAGAGAAGTGGTTGATGAGCTTGAGACAGTAGTACCAAGTGATATCTGGCCATATCCTACTTATGGAGAGATTTTATATTCAGTAAAATAAATCCCTTGCCTTCCCCCTCTGGGGGAAGGGGGACCACGAAGTGGTGGATGAGGGTTAATAAAATAATTTCCAAGGCACAAAGGCGTGCGACATTCGATAGAATGTTGCGCGCTTTTTTAAATAAATTTTTAGGAGGAAAGTATTATGGAAGAATACACAAGCATTTTATTTGGAGTGTGGTTCCTTATAGGTGCCGCATTGGTATTTTGGATGCAGGCAGGATTTGCAATGGTAGAGGCAGGCTTTACCAGAGCAAAAAATACAGGAAATATCATTATGAAAAACTTAATGGATTTCTGTATCGGTACTGTAATGTTTATATTCTTAGGATTTGGTCTTATGTTAGGAGAGGATACACTCTTTGGACTTGTAGGCAGACCAACACTTGGAATCTTCACTAATTATGCCAGCTTTGATTGGAGCAACTTTGTATTTAACTTAGTATTCTGCGCGACAACAGCTACAATCGTTTCTGGTGCTATGGCAGAGCGTACAAAGTTCGTTAGTTACTGTGTATATTCAGGTGTTATTTCACTTGTTATCTATCCAATCGAAGCTCACTGGATTTGGGGCGGCGGCTGGTTAGCACAAATCGGTTTCCACGATTTCGCAGGTAGCTGTGCAATTCATATGGTTGGTGGTATCTGCGCACTTATCGGTGCAAAGATTCTTGGACCTCGTATTGGCAAGTTTAGCCACGACAAGAACGGTAAGATTACAAAGGTAAACGCTTTCCCTGGTCACAACATTGCAATTGGTGCACTTGGTGTATTTATCCTCTGGCTTGGCTGGTACGGATTCAACGGTGCTGCAGCAACATCTTTAGAACAGCTTGCTTCAATCTTTGTTACAACAACAATTGCTCCTGCAGTTGCAACAGTAACAACAATGGTATTTACATGGCTTAAGTTTGGTAAGCCAGATGTTTCAATGTCACTTAACGCTTCACTTGCAGGTCTTGTAGCAATCACAGCTCCTTGTGATGTTACAGATGCATTTGGTGCAATTGTAATAGGTGTAGTTTCAGGTTTCCTTGTAGTATTTGGTGTATGGCTTCTTGATTATAAGCTTCGTGTTGATGATCCAGTAGGAGCTGTAGCAGTTCATATGATGAATGGTATTTGGGGTACAATCGCTGTTGGTCTTTTTGCTACAACAAGTGCTCCAGACAGCGAGCTTGTAGGCCTTTTCTATGGTGGTGGTTTTAAATTACTTGGAATACAGTTACTCGGTGTACTTACTGTAGGTGCTTGGGCAGCAATCACAATTACAATTACATTCTCAGTAATTAAGGCAACAATTGGTCTTCGTGCATCAGCAGAAGAGGAAATCGTAGGTCTTGATAGAACTGAGCATGGTCTTCCATCAGCATACTCAGGCTTCAACATGCTTGATGATGACTTTGATTCTGATGACTACGATGAGGAGACAGCAAGTCTTATTACAGAAACTCTTGAGGCAGCTGGTCTTGCAACTCCTGAGGAGGCTATCGAGGTTGAATATGCTCCTTCACAGATTACAGCATCAGGTCGTCCTCGTATGACAAAGGTAGAAATTCTTTGCAAGGAGCGTAACCTTGAGAAGCTCAAGAATGCACTTCTTAAGCTTGGCATTACAGGTATGACAGTTTCTCACGTAATGGGATGTGGTGTTCAGAAGGGTGCACCTGAGTACTATAGAGGTGTTGCTTTAGAGCCATCCCTTCTTCCTAAGATTCGTGTAGACGTAGTAGTTTGCAAGGTACCAGTTAAGGATGTTATTGAGACAGCTAAGAAGGTACTTTACACAGGTCACATCGGCGATGGAAAGATCTTTGTTTATGATGTAGAGCAGGTTGTAAAGATTCGTACAGGAGAAGAAGACTTTGCAGCTTTACAGGATGTGGAATAATCTAAAAAAATAACAATAAAACACTTTACAAACACATACGCCTGTTGTACTCTAGATGAGTACAAAGGCGTATTTTTTGAGCTATAAGTGTCTCAAAAGATGCGCCATTTTTGTTATTTATAAAAAGTAAAAATGAATGACAAAAAAATTATCATTTCATTATAAATTTAGGAGGGATTATGTCACAGTTTACAGTTGAAGATGTTATCGAATTTGTTGAAGAAAATGACGTAAAGTTTATTCGCTTGGCTTTTTGTGATTTATATGGTATTCAAAAGAATATTTCTATAATGCCAGGGGAGCTTCGTTCAGCCTTTGAAAAGGGGATTAATTTTGATTCATTTCTTATTAATGGATATGAGAATATAGAGAATCAGGATTTGTTTTTAAAGCCTGATCCAGACACTCTTCATATTTTGCCTTGGCGTCCACAGTCAGGCAGGGTAGTAAGACTGTACTGCGATATAGTCTTAGCAGATGGAACTCCATTTGCCTTTGATTACAGACAGTTTTTAAAGGATACGCTAAAAGAGTGTGAAGAGCTTGGCTTTACCACCCGAATGGGACTTAAATCTGAGTTCTATCTTTTCAAAACAGACGAGGATGACAACCCTACAAACATTCCATTTGATAATGGTGGATATTTTGATGTGGCTCCAAATGATAAGGGGGAAAACATCAGACGTGAAATCTGTCTTACCTTAGAGGAGATGGGAATAAATCCACAATCCTCACATCACGAAAGAGGACCAGGACAAAATGAAATAGATTTTATGCCAGCAGATGCTCTTACTACTGCAGATAATTTCGTAACCTACAAAAACGTAGTAGAAAACATTGCTGCAAGAAACGGCGTGTTTGCATCATTTGATCCTATGCCAATAGAGGACAAGCCAGGAAATGGTCTTCATGTGAAGATGGCAAATTACAAAAAGGATGAGAATCTACAGATTACAGATAAGGCTTTTTCAGAGAGCTTTATAGCGGGAATATTAAACAGAATGAGGGATATCACTCTGTTCCTTAATTGCAGAAAGGATTCCTACAGCAGATTTGGAAATTCTGAGGCACCAAAATATATTACATGGTCTGCCCAGAATAATTCCAGACTTTTAAGAGTTCCAGAAATCAATGGCAAAAACGAGCAATTTATACTTCGTTCACCAGACTCATGCGTAAATCCATATCTTGCCAGTGCGATTATCATTCAGGCAGGCCTTGCAGGAGTAAGAAATAAGGAACAGCTTCCACCACCACTGGATATTAATTCAAGATTTTTGACAGAGGACAGATCAGCATATTTAGATACACTTCCTCTTTCCATTGAGGATGCCATTAAATGTGCTTCTAATAGCGATTTCATTAATAAATCTAAATTTAAGGATATTGCAACTCATTACATTGAGACAATCAAAACCAGAGTTTAAGGAGCAATAAATGGATAGGGCACTAATTGTGTGCGATAACGAAAAGGGAACTTCCTTTTACAAATCCTTCCTAAAAGAAAATGGCTATATTGACATAGTGGCAGTTACAAGTGGCCCTATGGCAAAGCGAGCTATTTTGGACTATGATTTTGAGATTTGCATTATTAATGGTCCTATAGGAGGAACCAGTGGAGAAGAACTTTCCATAGATATCGCAGAGAAAAATATTTGTCAAGTAATACTTTTTGTTAAGGCTGAGCTTCTAGAGGAAATCTCTGCTCAGGTGGAGGATTATGGCGTAATTACAGTAAGCAAGCCTATAAATAAGCAGCTTTTCTGGCAGGCACTAAAGCTTGCAAAGGTAGCACAAAGACGTATTAACATGGCTCATAAGGAAAATGTAAAACTGGAGAAGAAGCTAGAGGATATGAAGATTATCTCCAGGGCAAAAATCCTTTTGATGGTAGAACAAAACATCTCTGAGGAGGAGGCCCATAAGCTGATTGAGAAGCAGGCCATGGACCGAAGAATGACACGAATAGAAGTGGCAAGAGAGATTGTTGGAAATAAATAAAGATATAATTCTTGTGGGCTATTTGAGAAAAAAGCCCACAAGAACCTATATAAAAAATTCCTATTAGAGACTATAGATAAAATCTATTAGGAATTTAATTTATTCTTCTTGACTTTAGCACTATAAAGTGTTATCAATTTAAATTAGTACTGTTAATTAAACATAGTTTTACTTTTTGGGAATAGAATATATGGCAAAGCTTGATATTACAGAGGTTGAATCTGATTCACTATTAAACAATTTAATGCAGCAACAGGAAGAGGGAAAAATCATTGATAGAGATGAATTAGGTCTTTCTGATGGTAATAATGAAGAAACAGATTTGCATGTATATATCGCATTTACGGATAAGATAACTATTAAGCAAGGAGTGGAGACTATTGAGACTCAGGTCTGTAAAGGAAATAGTCTTCAGGTTACCAGAGAAGATAAAACAGGAAACGCAGTAGTAGCTATTGTAAGTAGCAAAGATGTTGAAGCTATAGAGAAACTGGATGAGGTCAGTTTTGTAAAGATAGATTCAGGTGTTGATACAACAGCAACAAATAGTTCAAAGGAAGAATCACAGGAACAAATTGATACAGGATTAAATAAAACAGCGGATGACACAGCAGAAACTACCCAGGAAACTGTAGTGGTTTCTGAGAATAATTTTGATACGGAGAATAAAACAGGTTATGGCCCTATACTGGCTACAGTTATTGTGGGAGTAGCTATTTTATTTGGAATATTGTTTGTAAAAAGAAACAAGTGATAAAAGACGTATCTGACTTTTGTTGGATACGTTTTTTAATAAATATTTTAAGGGAGGACTCAGAATATGAGAAGGAACTGGATACCTAAAAAGGTATTGTCTGTAATCCTGGCAGCAGCAATGTCAATGTCGCCAGCGATGACAGCACTTGCTAGTCCAGTTGACGAGTCAGCAGAGGTTAATGTCCAGGCAGAAGCCAGTGACGAGACTGTAGCTGAGGCTTCTGTAGAGGCAGATGAGGCCGAAGATGCAAAAGAAGATGATGCATCAGAGGAAGAAGCTGCAAAGACAGAGGATGAAGAGACAGAAGAAGCTGAAGCGCCATTGTTTGAGGAAGTAGATTCTCAAGAGGAAGGTCTCGTAGATCCATTAGAGGTTGTAGACGGTGAAGAAGTTGAAACACCAGTTGAACCACAGGATCCTAACGAGCAGACTAGAGTAATTATTGAAATGGAGGGCGATAGCGTCCTCGACAAGGGCTTTGACACAGCAGATTTAGCAGACAACAAGGCTGCTATGAAGACAGCTGATAAGATTGAAGCTCATCAGGAGAAAGTTGTAGAGAAAATTGAAAGAGAAGCTCTTTCAGGAGAAGAACTTGATGTTAACTATAATTTCTCTATTTTAACAAATGCTGTATCAGCAGATGTAGCATTTAAAGACATTGAAGAGATTGAAAAGGTTGACGGTGTTGCAGCTGTACATGTTGCTGCTCAGTATGAACCACTTGTAGAGACAGCTCAGCCAAACACAATCACTTCAGGTGACATGGTAGGCAGCTACAATACCTGGACAGCTGGCTACACAGGTGCAGGCACAAGAATCGCTGTAATCGATACAGGTATCGATATCGATCATCCATCATTTGATGGTTCAGCATTTATCGCTCACCTTGAAGAGACAGCAGAAGATGCAAGCAAGACAGTAGAGGATTACGATCTTCTTGATGAAGCTGAAATCGCTGAAGTATTGCCAAATCTTAATGCATCAAAGAGATATGCTGATTTAACAGCAGAGGCTCTTTATAATAATGAAAAGGTTGCTTTCGCATTTAACTATGTAGATAAGAATCTTGACATTACACACGACAACGATAAGCAGGGAGACCACGGTACACACGTATCTGGTATTTCTCTTGCAAACACTTATGTAAAAAATGCTGCTTCAGCAACAGGCTTTGCTAAGCAGGATGCAGGTGTAGTTGGTATCGCTCCTGATGCACAGCTCATCTCAATGAAGGTATTTGGTACAAACGGTGGTGCTTATTCAGATGATTATATGGCTGCTATTGAGGATGCAATCCTTCTTAAGGCTGATGCAATCAACCTTTCACTTGGTTCTTCAGCAGCTGGAGATTCATATGACGAAGAAGAGTACATTAATGATATCTTCAAGAAGCTTGAAGGCACAAGCACAGTAGTATCTATCTCAGCTGGTAACTCAGGTCGCTGGTCAGATAGTTCTATGTATGGTGTAAACCTTAGCAAAGATGTAAATCTTGATACAGTAGGTTCACCAGGATCATACTACAATGCTCTTACAGTAGCTTCTGCTGTAAACTCAGGTTTCACATCATCATATTTTGTATCAGAGGATGGACAACATATATTCGTTGATGATGCAAGCGAATCAAACTCACCATTCTTCTTAACACTTGATACATCAGCTGATAAGAATGGTACAGATTATCCATTTGTTTTCCTTGACAGCTTTGGTGAGGCTTCAGATTATGAAGGACTTGATGTAAAGGATAAGATTGTATTTGTATCACGTGGTTCAATCACATTTGGTGAGAAGCATTCTAATGCAGGAGCTGCTGGTGCAAAGGCTGTTGTAATTTACAACAATCAGCCAGGCACAATCTCTATGACAGTTAAGGGCACAACAGCTACAATTCCTGTTGTTTCTATCAAGCAGGTTGAGGGTGCTGCAGTAAAGGCTACTGGTAAAGAGGTTGCTGAGGGTGTATACGAAGGAACAATTAAGGTAATGGCTGTTCCTGAGACATTAAGAGATGTTGCTGATGGATACACAATGAGTGATTTCTCATCTGTTGGTGTTCCAGGTACACTTGATCTTAAGCCAGAAATTACAGCTCCAGGTGGAAACATCTACTCAACAATTGACAATGGCTATTATGGTCTTATGAGTGGTACATCAATGGCTGCTCCATCAATCGCTGGCCAGAGTGCACTTGTTCAGCAGTACATTCGTGAGAATGACCTTGCTGAATTAAATGGCGTTTCTGTACGTACACTTGCTCAGTCACTTCTTATGAGTACAGCAACTCCATTATATGAAGGCAATGATAGAGAGAATGGTCTTGAGTATTCTCCACGTGCACAGGGTGCAGGTCTTGCTAACGTTAATGACGCTGTATCTTCGCCTTCATACATCCTTGTTGGTGATAAGGAAGGTAACGATGGTAAGGTAAAGGCTGTTCTTGGAGATGATCCTACAAAGAGTGGTTCATACTCATTTGATTTTGACATCTACAATATGGGTGTTGATCCTCAGTACTACGAGCTTGATGCCTCTGTATTAACAGAGCAGCTTGGTGAGGAAGATGGTATCACATACTTTAATGGTACATCTCATGCTCTTAATCCTGAGGTTACACTTTCAGCAGATGATACAAAGCTTGTATATGACCTTAACGATGACGGTAAGGTAAATGCAAAGGACCGCAAGGTTCTCCTTCAGGTAGTAAACGGAACAAAGAACGTTTCTATCGTAGAGACAAAGGAAGAGTACTACGACTTTAATAACGACGGTGTTGTTAATACAAAGGACGTTTATGTATTCTCAAGAGCCCTTAAGGGTAAGGCAGATGTTGCTCTTGACCTTCAGGTAGTAGAGGTTAAGGATAGCACAAAGATTTCTGTAGATATCAACCTTTCAGATAGCGATAGAGAGTATCTTGCAGCATTTGAAAATGGTATGTATGTAGATGGTTTCATCTATGTAAATGGTACAGTTAATATGTCAGTTCCATTCCTTGCATTCTATGGAAACTGGGCTGATTCTCCAATGTTTGAAGACTTTGACTTCATGAAGTACGTACATGATAAGGAGTATGCTAAGGAAGCAGTTACATACTCAGGTGTTGCAAAGACAAACTTCTTATCATACTACCCACTTGGAACAAACAATGAAATGTACTACATTCCAAACTACTTCACAAATGATGATAAGTACATTGCAGATCGTAATGCTATCAGCAGCGAGAATGGTACAGTTCTTGGTGCACAATACTTCTCATTAATCAGAAATGCTAGCAGAGTTGCACTTACAATTACTGATAGAAATACAGGAGAGAAGTATTTCGAGAATGTTTCAAAGGATAAGGTCGCTGAGTTCTACTATGCAAATGAAGGCAGATGGGTAAATTCTCTTGATGCAGAAGATCTTCTTTGGAAAGGTACAGATGCAGATGGAAATCCACTTGCAGATGGAACTGAAGTAGATATTACACTTCAGGCAGTACCAAGCTACTACAATGATGTTGAGGATATTACAACACTTACATCACCTGGAATGTACATTTCTACACCAATGGCAATCGATAATACAGCTCCTTCTATTTCAGATGGATTCTATGATGAAGATGGCAACTTAAATATTGAAGTTAGCGATAATCGCTACGTTGCTTCAGTTCTTTTAATTGCTAAGGATAAGAACACAATTCTTAAGTCATACGCTGTAAATCAGGAATCTATCGACGAAAACAAGACAATTACGCTTGATACTCCTGAGGATATCTTCTATGTAGAGGTTGTTGACTACGCATTTAACTCTAAGGTTTATCGTTTCAACAATACAGGTCACGATGAAACTACAGTAGTAGATTCTCTTACTGTTGATCCAGAAGAGGTTGAGCTTGAGGTTGGCGAATCAGTACAGGTTAAGGCTACAGTTGGACCAGCTTGGTTAGCTGAAAATGCTGATAGATTAGTATGGATTAGCGATAACAGCCGCATCGCATCTGTTACTCAGGCCGGTGTAATCACTGGTAAGAAGGCAGGCGAGACAAACATCACTGTTTATACTGTAGGAAGAGATGCTGACGGAAATCGTCTCACAGCTACAATTAAGGTTAAGGTAGTTGATAAGAAGACTGATGATGCTGACACAGAAGAGACAACTGATACAGAAGAGAAGAAGTCTGATGCTGAGGCAGAGGATGAGACTACAGAGGAAGTTGTAGATTCTGAGGAAGATACAGATGCTAAGGCTGATGATTCAGAAGAAGAGACAGAGGAATCTGATCAGGATTCAGAAGTAGCAGAGGATGAGTTAGGAGGAGAGAATGATGATTAAGAATTTAAAAAGAGCAGTCGTTCTCGGTATGGCGGCAATCACATTGCTTACAGCAACACCTGCTACACCAGCTAAGGCTGCAGAGCTTAAGCCTGTTCACACAACAGTTTCTACAACAGGTAAGGGCGATAGCTTAAAGGTTACATATAAGGTAACACTTGATAAGTCTGTAGTAACAGACGGTAGAGTTGCTGTTGAGTACGACCCAAATGTACTTGAGCTTAAAAGCAATTCTCAGGGAATTAAGTTTAGCGATACTGATGTAAACAAGTCATTTACTGATGGTTCTTCAAAGGGCGTTGCATACGCATTCGTTTCAGATGATCCTAAGTCTGTTAGCGGAACACTTATGACTGTTCAGTTCACAGCAAAGAAGGGACTTGAAAAGCAGAAGACAAAAATCGGTACAAAGGTATTTGAAATCAATAACGAGGACAAAGCAGTTGTATCTGAAACATTGCTGGAGGATGCTGTAACAGTTGGTAGACCTAAGCTTAAAAAGCCTTGTATCACAGGTCTTTTCCAGGCAGTTATCGGTATTCACGTAGGCTGGTCTTGGGACAACAATGCCGATGGATATGAGTTATATAGAAGTACATCAAAGAATGGAAACTACTATAAAGTTGGCGAGATTTGGAAAATGAACAACATGATAGATATTACTTGCCGTAATAATACAAAGTACTACTACAAGGTTGTTGCATATCAGGGATACGGTAAAGACCGTGTTTACTCTGAAAAGTCAGAGCCAGTATCAGTTACTGTTAGAAAGTTCTTTGGATTTTTTAGCTGGTAAAAGCTAAAGAAATACCCCTTGCTAAGCAAGGGGTGTTTTTTTATTTGAGGCCATTTGCCTTTGCCATAAACTTTTCATTGTTAATGATGAAGCGTTCGTGGGTGCCCATTCCAATAACTCCGTTTTCATCGGAGCAAACTACCTCGAAAGTAAGTCTTCTGCCATCCATTTCAATTAGTGTAGCTTCACACATAACAGTTTTTCCAATAGCACTTGGAGCCATATGGCTGATATTTACTTTGGTTCCTACAGAGCCAAGACCTTCTTCTAATTCTGGCTGTATCATTTTCCAGCAGGTTTCCTCCATAAGAGAAATCATAGCTGGGGTAGCAAATACCTCTAATGCTCCGCTTGCGAATGCCTTTGCAGTGTTGTCAATGGTAACAACTGTTTCGGCATTACCCTTCATTCCAATTTCTAACATTTTTTAGGTGCTCCTTCCATAGCAACAATTTTACAATTATTATACTCTTTTTAACAAAAAAGTGGTATTATTAATACATGTACCATAGGAAAGGAGACAATAAGCATGATTAATGAAGAGAACATTATTGATTTATCTGATTTCGCAGAGCGGGATATTAAAGAAGAATTCACTCGGATTAAAGATAGCATCTCTGCGTTGGAAAAGCTTATTGATGCCAAGGAACAGGAACAGTCAGATGAAGGTGCTGCCAATATGGCCAAAATCAAGGCTAGTATTCGGGAAAATGTGGAGGAAATCAGTCTTCCTCTGGAGCACAAGTGCGACGTTTTAGAAGCAAAATTAAACAGCATACAGGAAGGCCTTAATCAGGTCAGATCAAGACAGGAATCAAGATCACGATTATTAGTTTTAAATACAATCGGCATAGGGATTATTCTTGTCATGTGTGTTCTGCAATATATTGGAATATAATGAAATTTTGTTGAGAATCCCGCGATTGTGGGATTCTCTTTTTTATGGTATAATTTGTCACCGTGAGTTCGCTATTTTACAGCTTTTAATAAAAGCTTGAACCATTTATAAAAGAAGTATATATGGAGGATAAGAATGAAAGCAATTCTTCAGCAGATCAAAGAAGAAGTTGTAGCAGGCTTTAAGGCTTGTGGTTACGACGAAAAATACGGTATGGTTTCACTTTCAAACCGTCCAGATCTTTGCCAGTTCCAGTGCAATGGTGCACTTGCAGCTGCAAAGGAATATAAAAAGGCACCTATCGCCATTGCTGGCGAGGTAGCAGAAAAACTTGCTTCTAATAGCATGTTTTCAAAATGTGAGGCTTGCCCTCCAGGTTTCATTAATATGAATCTTTCAGATCAGTTCATCGCAGATTTCGTATCAAATATGGCTGATGACGAAGAGCGCTTCGGTGTAGACAAAGTTTCTTCACCAAAGAAGGTTATGATAGATTACGGCGGACCTAATGTAGCTAAGCCACTTCATGTTGGTCATCTTCGTTCAGCTATCATTGGCGAGTCTATTAAGCGTACAGCACGTTTTATGGGAGATGAGGTAATCGGTGATGTTCATCTTGGAGACTGGGGTCTTCAGATGGGTCTTATTATCACAGAGCTTAAGCTTCGTCAGCCAGACCTTGTATATTTTGATGAGTCTTACGATGGAGAGTATCCTACAGAGCCTCCATTTACAATTACAGAATTAGAGGAGATTTATCCTTGTGCTTCTGGTAAATCAAAAGAGGATGCTGCTTATAAGGAGGCTGCTATGACAGCTACTTACGAGCTTCAGCATGGAAGAAAGGGCTATCAGGCACTTTTGTCCCACATCCTTAATGTATCAGTTAACGACTTAAAGCGTAACTACGAAAAGCTTGATGTAGATTTCGATCTTTGGAAGGGCGAAAGCGATGCACAGCCTTACATTCCTGATATGGTTCAGAAGATGAAGGATGATGGATTTGCTTACATTTCAGAGGGCGCTCTTGTTGTTGATGTTAAGGAAGAAACAGATACAAAAGAGGTTCCACCTTGTATGATTCTTAAGTCAGATGGTGCTTCTTTATACAATACTACAGACCTTGCTACTATGGTTTGGAGAATGAAGGACTACAATCCTGATTCAATCATCTATGTTGTAGACAAGCGTCAGGAGCTTTACTTTACACAGGTATTCCGCTGTGCAAAGAAGACAGGCATTGTTCCAGCAGATAAGAATCTTTATTTTGTCGGATTTGGTACTATGAATGGCAAGGACGGCAAGCCATTCAAGACACGTCAGGGTGGCGTAATGCGTCTTGAGTATCTTCTTCAGGAAGTAGAAGAGAAGATGCTTGAGAAGATTAGAGAAAATGGCACTATGGATGAAGAAGAGGCAGAAAAGACTGCGCAGATAGTTGGTCTTTCAGCTGTTAAATATGGTGACCTTTCAAATCAGGCTTCAAAGGATTATATCTTTGATATCGATCGTTTCACTTCAGCAGAAGGAAACACAGGCCCATATATTCTTTATACAATTGTACGTTGTAAATCTATCCTCACAAAGGCAGGGGTTAGCTCATTTGATGGAGCTATTCTTCCAGCTCACTCAGAGTCAGAGCGTGGACTTCAGCTTGAGCTTACAAAGTTTATGACAGCTCTTACATCTGCTTATGAGGAGATGGCACCACACAAGATTTGTGCTTACATCTACGATTTAGCTAACGCATTCAACAGATTTTATCACGATACAAAGATTTTGGCTGAGGAGGATGAGGCAGTAAAGGCCAGCTACCTTAAGCTTTTATGGCTTACAAGGGGCGTTCTAGAAAAGGCAATTGACCTTCTCGGTTTCAATGCACCGGAGCGTATGTAAATGGATACATCTTTTTTACCAATTGATTTTATTAATCGCATGGAGCAGGACTTAGGTCCTGACTTCCATGCGTTTTTACGTTCTTATGAGGAAAACAAGATATCTGCCTTACGTTTTAATCCAATAAAAGCTGATGATGAAGCTGTGGATAAAATGAAATCATTGCTTACAGGTAAGGTGGATTGGAGCAAGAACGGATATTATTACGACGAGGAATCAAGGCCAGGTTTACATCCATATCATGCAGCTGGTGTTTATTATATTCAGGATGCCTCAGCTCAGCTTCCTGTAGAGATGTTAGCTCCTGCACCAGGGGATTTTTGTCTGGATTTATGCTCAGCGCCTGGAGGGAAGTCCACCCAGATTGCCGGATATTTAAAGGGCGAAGGCATTCTGGTTTCTAATGAGCCTATTAAAAATAGAGCTAAAATTCTTTCCGAGAATGTGGAGAGACTAGGAATAAAAAACTGTATTGTTACCTCAGAATACCCAGACAAGCTATCAGAGGTTTTCTTGGAATATTTTGATAGGATTATGGTTGATGCTCCTTGTTCGGGAGAGGGCATGTTCAGAAAGAATCACGATGCATGTACAGAGTGGTCCTTAGAATCTGTGGAAATGTGTGCTGCACGTCAGGCAGAGATTTTGGACAGAGCTTATGAGATGCTTATACCTGGGGGCAGGATGTGTTATAGTACCTGTACTTTTGCTAAATTGGAGGACGAGGAAGCAGTGGCTTCATTCATAAGTCGTCATCCTGATATGTCTTTAATAGAGGAGAGACGTTTGTGGCCACACCAGGTAAAGGGGGAAGGTCACTATGCTGCCTTGCTTGAAAAAGCAGATGCAGATAATAGAGCAGAAGAATGCAGAATACATCGTCATACTTATGAAACTAAAAAGCTCAGCGACAAAGCAATAGCTGACTATTTAGCATTTGCAGAAGATACTTTGAAGCTTAGCTTAAAAGATAAGCTTTTACTTTTAGGAGATTTGCTTTACAAGCTTCCAGAAGAATGCCCGGATTTTAATGGCCTTCACGTATTACGTGGGGGATTGTTCCTAGGCACACTTAAGAAAAATCGTTTCGAGCCAAGCCACGCATTGGCTTTGGCACTCACAAAAGAAGATGTTAATAACAGTTTCAACTTGTCTTCTGATGGTCAGGATATTCAAAATTATTTAAGAGGTCAGTCTATTATGGCTGATGTACAGGATGGATGGACCCTCATCACTGTAGATGGATATTCTGTAGGCTGGGGCAAAGCTGTTAAGGGTCAGATTAAAAATCATTATCCAAAGGGGTTACGTTTATTATGATTCATAAAATTTATAGGCATAAACAGGATATTTACGAATATATCATGTTTACAATTGCTTCCGCAGTAATGGTTGTAGGTATTTATTTTTTCAAATTCCCAAACCATTTTTCATTTGGTGGAGTCAGTGGTATTTCCATTGTGCTTGCTCAGCTTTTACCTAGAACTCCAGGAAATATCAATTTAATCATAAATATGTTTCTTTTAGTAATCGGATTTCTCGTTTTTGGAAAGAAATTCGGATTAAAGACTACATATATCACTTTGCTTGTTTCCTTTGGACCTAGAATTTTAGAGATGGTTTGCCCAATGGATGGTCCTCTTACAAATCAGCCAGTACTGGAGCTTTTATTTGCTGTGGGCTTGCCAGCTTTTTCATCTGCTATATTTTTCAATCTTGGTGCTTCATCTGGTGGTACAGATATTGTGGCTATGATTTTAAAGAAATATACAAAGGTAGATATTGGTACAGCACTTTTTATGTCTGACGTATTTATCGTTATTTGTGCTTGCCTTGTATTTAATGTTCAGACTGGTCTTTTCTCATTAGTGGGACTTTTAGCAAAGTCACTTGTGGTTGATGAGACTATTGAGAATATTAACCTTGCAAAGTATTTTACAATCATATGCTCTGATCCAGAGCCTATTGTTAATTATATTATGAAGGATCTTGGGAAGGGTGCTACTGTTTACAAGGCAGAAGGAGCTTATGGTCATCAGGAAAAGACTGTAATTCTTACCATCCTTAAAAGACAGCAGGCTGTAGAGCTAAAAAACTTTATTCGTAGAAATCAGCCTTCTGCATTTATTGCAATTACAAATTCCAGTGAGATTATTGGAAAGGGCTTTAGAGGATATAATTAATGAAATCGGTTTGGGGAATAATGGCACATGTGGATGCGGGAAAAACCACATTGTCCGAGGCAATTCTTTATAATTCTGGTCAGATAGCTTCCATCGGTCGTGTAGACCATGGAGATGCTTTTTTAGATACAGATTCGCAGGAAAAAGATAGGGGAATCACTATCTTTTCTAAGCCTGCAGTTTTTCAATATAATAATCTTTCAATGACTCTTTTGGATACTCCGGGGCATGTGGATTTTGCCACCGAGGCTGAAAGAGCTATTTGGGCACTTGATTTTGCCATTCTATTAATTTCAGGTACAGATGGTGTGCAGTCACACACTAAAACCATCTTTAGACTTCTTGAAAAGAATAATATTCCAACAGTTGTTTTTGTAAATAAAATGGATATGGATTCTGCCAGTGCTGATTTAGTTCTTGATGGACTGAATCAGCAGCTTTCTGATAGATGCATAGATTTTTATGATGATGAGTCTATGGCCGCAGAGGATGAGAAGGCTTTGGATGAATTCTTAGAGAATGAGAACCTTTCTAACGACACCATAAAAAGACTGGTATTTGAAAGAAAGGTCTTTCCTGTTTTCTTTGGTTCAGCCATTAAAAATGAAGGTGTTGTTGAATTAATGAATTTCATGACCGTTCTTTCTTCTGGTTTAAAGGAAGAAAAGGATTTTGGTGGTAGAATCTACAAAATCGAAAGTCTTGGAAGGGATGCAAGACTTACCTTTACAAAAATTACAGGTGGTAGTGTAAAGGTAAAGGACCTGCTTCCTACAGGTGAAAAGATTAATGAATTACGTGTATATTCTGGAATGAAGTACACTCAGGTGGATGAGGCTTCCCAGGGTGATGTTGTGGCGTTTGTTGGCCCTAAGGAAACTTTCCCAGGTCAGGGATTAGGGACGGAGGATAATAGAATTGAGCTTTCTCTTAGACCTGTGCTTCAGTACAAGCTTTCTTTTAAGGATGGCACCATTCCAAAGCTTGCCTACCCAAAGCTTCTTTCTTTAAATGAGGAGGATCCTTCTTTAAATGTTAGCTGGGATTCACATAAGGAAGAGATAAGCCTTAATCTTATGGGTGAAGTTCAGACAGAAATTCTTATTAATAGAATTAAAAGAGAATTGAATTATCAGGTTGAATTTGAGGAATCCGGTGTTTTATACAAGGAGACTGTAGCAAAAGCGGTAGAGGGTGTTGGCCATTTTGAGCCTTTAAGACATTACGCTGAGGCACACATTCTTATGGAGCCTCTTGAGGCAGGTCAGGGAATTGTAGTAGAAACGGATGTAGCAACAGACGATTTGGCATTAAACTGGCAGCGTCTTATAGAGACTCATATTCTTGAAAAGGAACATGTGGGTGTAGAGATTGGTGCACCACTTACAGATATAAAATATACCATCATAGGTGGAAGGGCTCATATTAAACATACCGAAGGCGGAGATTTTAGAGAGGCTACCTATAGAGCAATCAGACAGGGACTTATGGAGGCCGGTACGGTTATCTTAGAGCCATATTTGCGTTTTGAATTACTTGTCCCATCTGATGCTATCGGTAGAGCCATGACCGATATCGAGACTATGTCAGGTACATTTGATGTGCCAGAGGATGTTGGGGATATGTCAAAGCTTTCAGGAATTGCTCCTGCTTCAGAGATTAAAAATTATCAGGCAAAGCTTATTACATACACTAAGGGAGAAGGACAGTTAACCCTTACTTTTGCAGGCTACCTGCCATGTCACAATAGTGAGACTGTAAAGAGCCAGATGGAATACAATCCTGAAAGTGATATTGAAAACCCTGCGGCTTCTGTTTTCTGTTCTCATGGAAGTGCAGTAATAGTACCCTGGAATCAGGTTAAGGATAAATGCCATGTGCCTTGTCGAAATGAAAAGGGGCAGATGATTGAAGAGGAGCCTACTGCTAAAAGAATGAATCATTCTGTGGATGAATGGCTTGATCCAGACGAAATAGATAAAATTCTTCATATGGCTACCCACAGCAATCACGGAAAGAATCCTAAAAAAGGATGGCATTATGGTGAGTCAAATAGACCAAGACGCGTAGATTCAGACTATGTTTATACAGCCCCAAAGGAGGTTAAGGCCAAGGAAAAATATCTTCTTGTAGATGGCTACAATCTGATTTATGCCTGGCCAGAACTAAAGGCAGTTCTTGATGTAAATTTAGATGGAGCCAGAGGAAAGCTTCTTGATATTCTTAGCAATTACAAGGCTATGACAGACTATAATGTGATTGCTGTTTTTGATGCATATCGTGTGAAGGGCCATGAGGTTACAGCATCAGATTATTTAAATATCCATCAGGTTTTCACGGCAGAGGCTCAAACTGCGGATGCTTATATTGAACGATTTACCCACGAACATGGCAAGAAATATGACATATCTGTTGTTACTTCAGATGGCTTGGAACAGGTTATAATAAGAGGCGCAGGAGCAAGACTTATCTCTTCTAGAGAGTTTATTGAAGAGGTGGAAAGACGGGCTCAGGAGCTTCGAGAGCAGTTCGATATAAAATAATTAATAGATTAGCGTTATTTCTTTTAACAGAATATTCATAGGTTTTAGTTATATTTTATTATGAAGTTGTGTGATTCTTGATTCACAACTTTCGGGGAGGCTCTATGGATAAGTACGAATTTAATGACGTAGAAAGAAAAGCGTTGGAAAAACTAAATATTCCGTTTGTTATATATCAGTTTATTGATAAGCGTGTATACACTCTTCTGGTAACAGACGGAATGTGTGCCATTATGGGGATGAAGCGAGAGGAAGTTGTCGAGCTCTTTGACACTGACATGTATCGCGATACTCATCCCGATGATAAGGCTAGGGTTGCGGATGCGGCTTTTAAGTTTGCCTCAGGCGGAGAAAAGCTTGATGTTGTTTATCGTTCAATGTCTCACATAATGCACGATTATGTGATTATTCACTCTCATGGAGCTCATTTCTTTACTGATAACGGAATTATGCTTTCTACCACTATGTATATGGTAGAGGGCATAGGCGGTGATGTTACAAATCCTTTGACAGAAGCATTGGCTTCTAATTTCAATAGTCTAATGACGAAGGAAAGTCTTATTCGTGATAATTTCTACGATACCCTAACAGGCCTTCCTAATATGTCTTATTTTATCCAATTGGCAGATGCAGCAAAAAAACGCTTATTTGCAGTTGGCAAAATACCAGCAGTTCTTTTTATGGACATGGTTGGTATGAAGTTTTTCAATGAGAAGTATGGACTAAGAGAAGGAGATATACTCTTAGTTGAATTTGCCAATATCCTTAGAAAATATGCGTCAAATGAAGATTGCGGTAGAATTGGTCAGGATCATTTTGCCATGTTTTTATGTGCTGATGATATCGAGTCTATTGTTGAACAATTGTTTAACGACATGAAGTATGTAAATGATGGTAGAACCCTTCCCGTTCATATAGGTGTTTATACGGCAGCCTTTGAGGACGTATCTGCTTCAACAGCTTTAGATAGAGCAAAAATAGTTAGCGATATGCAAAAGGGTATTTATAATTCCAGCTTTGCATATTACAACCAGGATGTACATGAACAGACTAAACAATACGATTATGTACTAAATAATTTCCAAAAGGCCATGGAAGAACGCTGGATATGTCCTTATTATCAGCCTATTATCCGTTCTATTAATGGAAAAGTGTGTGATGAAGAAGCCCTGGCACGTTGGATAGATCCAGCTAAGGGATTAATCCCACCAGATAAATTTATAAGTGTTTTAGAGGATGCAAATTTAATTCATATTTTGGATTTATACATTGTAGATAGAGTGCTAGAGGACATGAATTATACAAAATCATTAGGCATGCCTCTTATTCCAGTATCTATTAACCTTTCAAGATTTGATTTTAAATTATGCGATATCATTGGTGAAATAGAAAAGCGAGTTAAGGAAGCTGGAATCCTACCAGAGCTTATCACTATCGAGGTTACTGAAAGTGTTTCGGATTTTGAAAGTGACTTTGTAAAGGCTCAGATAGCCAAGATTCATAAGGCAGGATTTAAAATTTGGATGGATGATTTCGGAAGCGGTTATTCATCTCTTAATAATCTTCAGGAATTTGACTTTGATACAATCAAGTTCGACATGAAATTTATTCGTGAATTTACGAATAACAAGAAGAGCCACATTATAGTTAGAGAGCTTATGCAAATGGCAGATAAGCTGGATATCGACACTGTTATGGAGGGTGTTGAGACTCTAGAACAGGCTAAATTCCTTCGAGAAATAGGTGCCGATAAGATGCAGGGATTTTTCTGGGGAAAGCCAAATTCATTGGAGTGCAAGCACACAATCTATCAAAAAGATATAGGTAATCCTACAGAAAGTCTTGAGGAGACAAGCTATTTTGATGCTATTAGCAAGGCTAATCTTATAGAGCCTGATATATCAGATGATTATGATATTAACTCGGATGATTATTTCGGGCCACTTCCAATGGGTATCATAGAGTTTAGGGATGATACTGTACATATTTTAAGATACAACAAAACATATGCCATGTTTTTATTGAAAACTGAGTTCGTAAAACTAGAAGAGCTAGGAACCGGTGTTTTGACGGCACTTAGAAGGCCTGAACCAAGATTTATGGAAACAGTTGAAAGGTGTATTAAATCAGGTAAGTGGGAAAGTGTTCAGCAAAGTCCAGAAAACGGTATTTTGTCTGATGTATTTTTAAAAATGGTTGCCAAGAATCCTGTAACAGGTGCCGTAGCAATCCAGCTTGTAATTGCATCGGTTTATAACAATTGACACTAGTTCGTAAATGTGATACCGTTGTTGCTGAATTTAATAGAGTTCATAGAGATTAGGTGCCTATAGATTTCGTATTTGCGAAGTTGGTATGGGTGAAAAGGGAATCTGGTGAGAATCCAGAGCGAAGCCGTCACTGTGTTAGGGAGTCTGCATTTATGTCACTGAGGATTTCTTGGGAAGAGAATGTAGATGTTGATCGAAGTCAGGAGACCTGCCTAGTCTTTAAATTAATGATTTGCGGACTTTCAAATCTTAATTCATGATTTTGATTGAATTGAGGGTCGCATTATGCGACCCTTTTGATTTTTGTCCGCCTGAAAAAGTGGAGGTATAATAAAAAATGAAGAAAAAAGTTTTAAGTGTTTTACTTGTTGTGGCTATGTCTTTTAGTATTGTGGCATGTGGAACTAGTGAAGAGGCTAAAACTGAAACAGCCGAATCAACAGAAAGTAGTGATGCAGTTTTTGAAGAGCCTAATGGAGATGCAAACGTAAACAGAGCAATGGAAGTAGCAAAATTAATTGATGCAATTTATGTTCAGGAGTGGACAGAGGACACAGAAGCACAGTGTAAGGCAGCTAAGGAAGCTTGGGATGCACTTACAGATGAGGAAAAGGAATTAGTTGAGGGTGAGGATGCTGATCCAGATTATTTTGGTAGAGATACAGGTGATGCATCTAAGGATGATCCTTTAAATCAGGATGAAATCGGTGAGAATGAAATTCTTGTAGTAAGCTTTGGTACATCATTCAATGATAGCCGTGTAAATGATATCGGAGGTGTAGAAAAGGCTATCGCAGAGGCTAATCCAGATTGGTCAGTAAGACGTGCATTTACAGCACAGATTATCATCAATCACATTTTAGCTCGAGATAATGAAAAGATTGATAATGTAAAGCAGGCTCTTGATAGAGCAGTAGATAATGGCGTTAAGAACCTTGTTGTTCAGCCTACACATCTTATGCATGGTGCAGAGTATGATGAGCTTATGGAAGCAGTTGATGCATATGCAGATAAGTTCGATTCAGTAAAGGTTGCAGAGCCACTTCTTGGTCAGGTTGGAAAGGATGCAGCTGAGGTAAACAAGGATAAGGAAACAGTAGCAAAGGCTGTAGTAGCAGAGGCTGTTTCTGTAGGTGGGTTTGACAGTCTTGATGCTGCAGCTGATGAAGGTGTTGCATTTGTATTTATGGGACACGGAACAAGCCACACAGCAAAGGTTACATATTCACAGATGCAAACACAGATGAATGACCTTGGTTATAAGAATGTATTTATTGGTACAGTAGAAGGTGAGCCTGAGGAGACATCTTGCGAGAATATTATCGCAGCTGTTAAGAAAGCTGGATTCAAAAAGGTAGTTCTTCGTCCACTTATGGTTGTTGCTGGTGATCACGCAAACAACGATATGGCTGGTGACGATGATGACTCTTGGAAGTCTATGTTTACAGCAGATGGAAGCTTTGAGTCAGTTGATTGTCAGATTTCAGGACTTGGTGGAATCCAAGATGTTCAGAAGATTTATGTAGAACACACAAAGGCAGTATTATAGGAGTTTAATAAATGAAAAAGAGATTTTTAGTATTAGTATTGACAATGGCGGCAGCTCTTGTAGGCTGTGGAAATAAGGCAGCAGAGGTTACAGAAGAACAGACTGCAGTAGAGGAGACAGCTGTACCAGAAATTGAGCAGGTGGAAGATACTGCTGAGGAAACTGAGAGTGAGGCTACTGAGGTAGCTGGAATCGATCTTGAGGATGGAGTATATCAGGTAGACTTTGATACAGACAGTGGAATGTTCCATGTAAATGAAGCAATGAATGGTCATGGTACTCTTACTGTTAAGGACGGTCAGGCTACAGTTCATATTTCATTAGTTTCTAAGAAGATTCAGAACCTTTACTTAGGACTTGCAGCTGATGCAGAAAGTGATGAGGCTAACTGGCTTCAGCCAACTGAGGATGAGGTTACATACGAAGATGGTACAACAGAAACTGTTTACGGCTTCGATGTACCAGTAGCTGCTTTAGATACAGAGTTTGATCTTGCTCTTATTGGCGAGAAGGGTGTTTGGTACGACCACAAGGTTAGTGTTTCAAACCCAGTCGTAGAAGAATAGATCCGGGACTGCAATAGCAGTTGTAGAGGTGTTTTTTGAAGAAATTTGGTTTAATAGCTGCAGTGCTGGCTCTGAGTCTTACAGCCTGCAGCTTTTTTAATAAGGACAATTTAATAGAGAATAATGTTGTAGAATCCGGGCAGGAAAGTGCAGTTTATAGCTGTCAGGTCACCTTGGAAGGTGGCAGCGGTAAGGCTACGGTGGAATCTCCTGCGGAGGTTTCAGTAACAGGAGAGAACAAGACAGTTAAGCTTGTTTGGTCCAGCTCGCATTATGACTATATGCTTGTTGATGGCGTAAGATTTGATAATGAGGCTACACCTGAGGAGCATTCCGTATTTACGATACCATTTTCACAGTTTGATAAAGCATTTACTGTAATTGGTGATACTACTGCCATGAGTACTCCACACGAGGTAGAGTACACTCTTACTGTATATTCACCAGATAATGAAAATGAAGATGTGGCGGCAGAGAAAGAGGTATTATCAGAATCAGCTTCCATAAAGCCAGACCTGAGTGGGTACACATATGTATCTTCTTTAAAGCTTCAGTATGCCACAGAGTATTCTGTTGATTTCTATCAGGATGAAAATGAAAATCAATTTTCATTTATCACTATTGGTGAGGGAAATGAAGCCCAATATTTTATATACCCTGAAAAAGCAGGAAGCTTTAAAGAAAATGTAAAGGGGGCAACAGTCCTTGGTGCAATTGATAAGACATATCTTGTATCTACATCTGTGATGGATTTATTAGCATCCATTGATGCTTTATCAAATATAAGACTTTCTGGTACGGACATTAATGACTGGTATATTCCACAGGCGAAGAAGCTTATGAAAAGTAAAGATATTCTTTATGCCGGAAAGTATTCAGCGCCTGATTACGAGCTGCTTCTTACAGAGGGCTGCAATCTTGCAATAGAAAATACCATGATTTATCACAAGCCTTCTGTTAAGGAAAAACTGGAAGCTTTGGGAATTCCTGTGATTGTAGAAAAATCAAGCTACGAAAAAGAGCCACTTGGACGACTTGAGTGGATTAAACTATATGGACTTTTATATGACAGGATAGATGAGGCCAATCAGTTTTTTGAAAAACAGGTTAAAAGAGTAAGCAAAGTGGAGGATAATCCCAATACAGGTTTAAAGGTAGCAGTATTTTCCATCTCATCTAATGGACAGGTGGTAGTACGAAAGCCTGGAGATTATATTTCTACTATGGTTTCAATGGCTGGTGGTAATTATGTACCATCAAATCTTGAAGAATCAGAGGATAATGCAATATCTACTACTAAAATAACAATGGAAGATTTTTACCTCCAGGCTGTAGATGCAGATGTTTTAATCTATAACAGCACTATTGAAGGGGAATTGAAATCAGTTGATGAATTAATAAAAAAATCAGAAGCCCTGGCGGATTTTAAGGCTGTAAAAGAAAACAGGGTGTATTGCCTTGAAAAGTCCTATTTTCAAAAGACTGGTGATGTGGCAGAATTAATAGAGGATATAAATAATATTTTAGTTAAACAGGATAAGTCGTTAACATATATTTATCAGCTTGAGGATTAAACGGTGGAAAACAAAAAAAGATACTACGTGATAAAATTTTTGGTAATGACAATATTGCTTTTAACTTTATTTGTGCTGAGCATAGGTATGGGCAGCGCTGATATTACTGTGTCTCAGATTATAAAAAATCTCCTTCATCCAGGGGATGATTATCTTTACAAAATCATTATTTCTATAAGGCTGCCTCGTATTTTGGCAGCAATCATTTTAGGAGGGGCCTTATCTACATCTGGCTTTTTACTTCAGGTCTTTTTTGGAAACCCGATAGCAGGACCATATGTACTTGGAATCTCATCAGGGGCGAAGCTTCTGGTGGCGATTTCCATGGTATTTCTACTTGGACAGGGACGTGTTATGTCCTCAATAGGAATGGTTTTTAGTGCATTCATTGGTTCACTTCTTTCTATGTGCCTTGTAATGTTACTTGCTAATAAGGTTAGAAATATGTCGCTTCTTGTTGTTTGCGGTGTAATGATAGGTTACATCTGTTCCGCAATTACGGAATTTATTATCGCATTTGCGGATGACAGTAATATTGTCAATCTGCATAATTGGTCACTTGGCAGTTTTTCAGGAATAAGCTGGGAGCATGTTTTTATATCATCAGTTATTGTTTTTGCTACATTTTTCCTCACTTTCTATATGTCAAAGCCAATTAGTGCATATCAATTAGGAGAGAATTACGCCAGAAATATGGGCGTTAATATAAAGGCTGTGCGAATAGCTCTTATTATGCTTTCAAGCATACTTTCTGCAACAGTTACAGCATTTGCAGGTCCAATATCCTTTGTTGGTATAGCTGTGCCTCATATTATGAGGGGGCTTATGCGCACAGCAAAGCCAATTGTTATGATTCCTGCATGTTTTATTGGTGGAGCAGTGATTACTTTGTTTTGTGACAATATTGCAAGAACAGCATTTGCTCCTACGGAATTGAGTATCAGTGCAGTGACTGCTGTTGGGTTGGCACCTGTAGTCATTTATCTTTTGGTAAAACGTAAGGAGGCTTCTCATGGAGCAAATTAATGCAAAGGATTTGACAGTTGGATATGGCTCAGCTGTTATTTCTGATGCCAGCTTTATTGTGGAGCCAGGAGAAATAGTTACTTTGATTGGCCCTAATGGAGCGGGAAAATCCACTATTCTAAAAACAATTACCAGACAGCTAAAAAAGCTATCAGGTTCTATTTATATTGGTGGAGATGTAGATGAGTCACTTTCTGAAAATGAAATGGCACAAAAATTGTCAATGGTTTCAACTGAAAGGGTTCATCCCGAGCTAATGACATGTTATGAGGTTGTAAGCACTGGCAGATATCCATACACAGGAAGGCTGGGAATCCTTAGTAAAGAAGATAGAAAAGTAGTAACCGAAGCTATTGCGCTTGTGGGGGCAGAGGATGTTGCCTCACAGGATTTTATGAAAATCAGCGACGGCCAGCGGCAGCGAGTGATGCTTGCAAGAGCCATTGCCCAGCAGCCAGAGATTCTTATTTTGGATGAGCCCACATCATTTTTGGATATTCAGTATAAAATTGATATTTTATCAGTAATTAAAAGGCTGGCTAAGGAGCAGAATATTGCGGTTTTTATGTCTATTCACGAATTAGAATTTGTACCTGCAATCGCAGATAAGGTTATTGGCATTTGTGATGGAAGTATTTATAAAATTGGAACTCCAAAGGAGATATTTACGGGGGAGAATTTAGAGAAGATGTATAGAATGAAGGCAGGGACAGGAGAAAGACTGGTTCAGGGACTTTTAGCCTATTCTGTTAGCCTTCCCCTAAATTAAGTACAGGGGGAAACGAGGTATAAAATGAACATAGAATATGTACTACCATCAGAGATAGAAAAGCGAAGCTTCGAGATTATTTCCGGGGAGCTTAAAGAACAGGGAATATTGATACCAGAGGATGAGGCGCCAATTACCATGCGCACCATTCATACAAGTGCAGACTTTGATTACGCCAGAACTATGAGGTATTCAAATGGGGCAATCCAGCGTGCTAAGGAACTAATCAGAAACGGAGCGGATATTGTCACTGATACCAATATGGCGTTATCTGGAATTAATAAGAAGAAGCTAGCATCATTTGGAGGAAAGGTACATTGCTTTATGGCAGATGAAGATGTGGCAGCAGAGGCAAAGGAACGTCAGGTTACCAGAGCCACTGTTTCCATGGAGAGGGCTGCAAAGCTTGGTAAGCCTGTTATTTTTGCCATCGGAAATGCACCAACGGCCCTTATTTCTTTATATGAAATGATGGAAGCTGGCAAATTTACACCTGAGTTTGTTATCGGGGTTCCTGTAGGCTTTGTAAATGTAGTTGCGGCTAAGGAATTGTTCTTAAACTCGGATGTACCATACATCATTAACGAAGGCCGCAAAGGTGGCAGTAACATTGCCGCCGCTATCGTTAATGCGATACTGTACAATATGTAATCAAAGAGGTGTCAATGAGGAAAGGTTTTACCACAGGTTCCTGTAGTGCTGCGGCTGCCAAGGCGGCAGCGTATATGCTACTGACTGGGCAGGAAAAACAGAATATAGAAATAGAAACTCCTGCAGGGATTATGTTTAATGCAGATATTGTAGACATAAAAAGACAAGAGACGCAGGTAAGCTGTGCAGTGATAAAGGATGGGGGAGATGACCCGGATGTAACCACAGGCTGTCACGTAAGGGCTACTGTAAAGGTGTTGGTTCCTTCAGAAGAATCTTCTACTATGCAACAGCTTCAGATAAATATTGATGGAGGCGAAGGTGTAGGTAGGGTTACTTTGCCAGGATTGGATCAGCCAGTTGGAAATGCAGCCATAAATCATGTCCCAAGGGAAATGATAGTAAAAGAGGTTACGCAAGTTTGTGAGCTTTTGGATTTTCACGGGACCCTTTCTGTGGAGATTTCTGTTCCAGAGGGAAAGGAGCTTGCTTCAAAGACCTTTAATCCACGCCTTGGAATAGTGGATGGCATCTCTATCCTTGGTACCACAGGAATAGTGGAGCCAATGAGTGCCAAGGCTTTGATAGATACAATCAGGGTTGAGCTTAGTCAAAAGAAGGAGCTAGGAAATACTTATGCCATTGTTTCACCGGGAAATTATGGTTTGAAATTTATGAAGGACACCTTCCATTATGACCTTGATAAAAGCGTAAAATGTTCAAACTTTATTGGAGAAACAGTTGATATGTGCATAGCCCTTGGATTTGAGGGAATGCTTATTACAGGCCACATTGGAAAGCTAATCAAAGTGGCTGGAGGCATAATGAACACCCACTCTCACGAGGCGGATGCCAGAATGGAAATTCTGGCAGGCTGTGCCATAAGAGCTGGAGCTGATGCCGATTTAGCAAGAAGGATTTTAGAGTGCCTCAACACAGAAGAGGCTCTTCACTTAATAGATGATGCAGGACTATTGCAGCCTACAATGGATATTGCCCTTGAGAAGATTTTATTCTATTTGGATTTTAGAGCTCAGGGAAAACTGAAGGTTGACTGTATCTTATACTCAAACGAATTCGGACTCTTAGCACAGTCAGAAAACGCAAGAAAAAGGCTTCCACAGTAGCAGTGGATGAGGTGAAAAATTGTCAAAAATAATTATGATCCAGGGAACCATGTCTAATGTAGGCAAAAGCTTACTGGTTGGCGCCCTGTGTAGAATTTTCAAACAGGATGGCTACAAGGTAGCACCATTTAAATCACAAAATATGGCACTTAATTCATTTGTGACAGTAGATGGATTGGAGCTTGGAAGAGCCCAGGCTATGCAGGCAGAATGTGCAGGTGTAGCACCATCTGTATATATGAATCCTATTTTGCTAAAGCCTACCAATGATGTGGGAAGCCAGGTAATTGTTAATGGTGAAGCCATAGGAAATATGAGTGCTAGGGATTATTTCGCATATAAAAAGAAGCTGATTCCTGATATTATGGCAGCCTTTCACAAGCTGGAGGAGTGGGCTGATATTATCGTAATCGAGGGAGCTGGTTCACCGGCAGAGATAAATCTTAAAAGTGATGATATTGTAAATATGGGCCTGGCTGAGCTTGTGGATGCACCGGTTTTACTTGTTGGTGATATAGATAGAGGCGGAGTATTTGCACAGCTTTTAGGTACATTGGAACTGTTGGAGCCTCAGGAGAGAGATAGGGTAAAGGGACTTATTATTAATAAATTTAGAGGAGATAAAAGCCTTTTAGATTCTGGAATTGAAATGCTAGAAGAGCGCGGCAAAGTTCCTGTTGTTGGCACGGTACCTTACGCAAAGCTTATGATAGATGATGAGGACAGCCTCAGTGAAAGACTTGGAAATGATAAGTTAAGTGATAATACAGTGGTGGATATTGCTGTGGTCAGACTACCTAGAATTTCTAATTTCACTGATTTTGCACCTTTTGAAAGTATTGATGGCGTAAGTGTTCGCTTTGTTTCCAATCCAAGAGAGCTGGAAAAGGCGGACCTTGTTATTATACCAGGAAGTAAAAATACTATTTCAGATTTAATCTGGATGAGAGAATCTGGAATGGAGGCTGCGGTAAAACGCTTTGAAACAGGTGGTCCTGTCGTTGGTATCTGTGGCGGTTTCCAGATGATGGGAAATATTGTCTTAGACCCAGAGGCTGTAGAAGAAGGTGGTCAGGTGAAAGGCATGGAGCTGTTCCCACTTAGAACAGTTCTTTCCAGTGATAAATATAGAAGTCAGACCGAGGATTGCTTTGATGATTTAAGCGATATTTATGAATGCTTGTCTGGGGAGGAATTTATAGGATACGAGATTCATAACGGTGTCACCACACCTGATGATGCAGATTCTTTCCCGGAAGTTATTGAAAGGGATGATGAAGGAAACATCATTTTAGTTCAAAACAAAAACCTTCTTGGCACCTATGTTCATGGCATTTTTGATAACTCAGACCTGGCCCTTCGCCTGGTTCAATCTATAGCTACAAAGAAAGGCACTAGACTTGATATAACCATGGACTATCAAGCCTTCAAGGAAGCAGAGTACGACAAGCTCGCCAAGGTAGTGCGGGAGAATATTGATATGGAATATGTATATAGTCTTTTAAGGTAGTGTAGGATTATATTAGCCTTCCCTTATGGGAAATAAGGCAAGATAGTGGTGGATTTTACATTAGCCTTCCCTTATGGGAAATAAAGTAAGATTAGTGGTGGATTTTATATTATTAGCCTTCCCCCTCTGGGGGAAGGGGGACCGCGTTAGCGGTGGATGAGGGTAATGCCATGCCTAAACTAAATTCAAAACTAAAATACAACTCCCAACAACTAAGAAAGAACATGACCAAAGAAGAAAAACACCTCTGGTATGATTTTTTTAAAAATTATTCTATTCCAGTAAAAAGACAAAAGGTCTTAGGTCCTTATATTGCAGATTTTTACTGTCCTTCTGCTAAGTTAGTTATTGAACTTGATGGTTCACAGCATTATATAGAGGAAGGTCAAAAATATGATACTGAAAGAGATAAATATATGGAGAATCTTGGAATAAAGGTTCTAAGATATTCTAATTATGATATAAAAAAAAATTTTGTTGCAGTTTGTGAGGAAATAAAAATGTATATAGAAGATAGGGCTAATTCATTAAAAGATGAACAGACTGGTATACTTGAAAAAAATAATAAGCTAGAACCCTCATCCGTCACCTGCGGTGACACCTTCCCCCAGAGGGGGAAGGCTAGTGTATATTTCGTTGGCGCAGGCTGTGGAGCAGCCGATCTTATTACTGTAAGGGGAATGAGGCTTTTAGAAAAGGCTGATGTGATAATTTATGCAGGTTCATTGGTCAATCCTCAGCTACTTGATTATGCAAAAGAAGGCTGCGAGATTCATAACAGTGCTACCATGACCTTGGATGAGGTAATTGATGTTATCGTAAATGCGAATCAAGAAAACAAAATGATTGTGCGTTTGCACACTGGAGAACCAAGTATTTATGGTGCAGTGCAGGAACAGATGCAAAGACTAGAGGCACTGGGCATCTCATATGAAAGCTGCCCAGGTGTTAGTGCTTGCTTTGGTGCTGCGGCTTCCCTTAATTTGGAATATACACTTCCAGATATTAGTCAGTCTTTGATAATTACCAGAATGGAGGGCAGGACCTCTGTTCCAGAAAAAGAAAGCATAGAAAGCTTTGCTGCCCATCAGGCATCAATGGCAATTTATTTAAGTGCAGGTATGATGGAAGAGCTACAGGAAAGATTAATTAAAGGCGGTTATGATAAAAACACCCCTGCAGCAATTGTTTACAAGGCCTCCTGGCCTGATGAGGAAAAATATATCTGTACAGTGGAAAGCCTTGCAAACACTGCTAAGGCTAAAGGAATTAGCAATCTTGCAGTAATTCTTGTAGGTGATGTGATTTCAAAATCTAATTATTCACTGAGCAAGCTTTATGATCCTACATTTGAAACAGGATTCAGAAAAGCTACAGAAGACTAGGAGAAAAGATGATTGTCATAAGAGCTGTATATTTCACAGATAATGGGAAAGCAGTATCAGAAAAACTTAATAAATATTTTTATGTGGAAACAAGGCCTGAGGATATGTCCCTTTCAGAATGGACCAAAGACTGCTTTGATATGCATTTGCCTATTATTTTTATTGGCTCTACAGGGATAGCAGTTCGAACAATAGCCCCTTTTATTACCAGTAAATTAAAGGATAGTCCAGTGATTGTTATTGATGAACTTGGGAAAAATGTTATTCCAATTTTATCAGGTCATTTTGGTGGGGCTAATGAACTGGCAAGACTAATCGGAAAAGTTTTATCTGCAAATCCAGTTATTACTACAGCTACAGATTTAAATAACGTATTTGCGGTAGATGTTTTTGCAAAGAAAAATGGTCTTTTGATTACAGACAAAAGCCTGATTAAGAAGGTGTCTGGAAAGGCTCTTAAGGGGGAGCCTATAGAAATCAATCAGACTGATGATGAGATAATAATTGAAGGATTAAAGCTTTTACCAAAGCGATTGATTTTAGGTATAGGCTGTAAAAAAGGAAAATCCTTTGAAGAACTAAAATCATTTGTGAATAAATTTTATACAGATGAGGAGCTTGAAAAAAATCTTTATGCAATAGCGTCTATTGATGTGAAATCAGAGGAAATAGGATTAATCAAACTGGCAGAGTATTATGGTGTATTTTTTGTTACCTTCTCATCTGAGGAATTAGATAAAGTTAATGGAGAATTTGAAGAATCTGATTTTGTTAAAGAACAGGTTGGTGTAGGAAATGTCTGCGAGCGCTCAGCCCTTCTTTTAGCAGGAGAAGGTGGCGTTCTGGTAAAAAAGAAAGTGGCGCAGGATGGCATGACCCTTGCTGAAGCCAAAAGAACGAAAATATATTTAGCTTGGTAGGAGAAAGTATGGCAGGACATATTTATATTGTTGGAATGGGACCGGGAGATAAATCAATGATGACTGAGGAGGCCTATGAGGCCATGCTTAAGTCAGATGTGATTGTAGGCTACACTGTTTATATTGATTTAGTAAGAGAGCATTTTCCCCAAAAGGAGTTTTTCACTACTCCTATGCGTCAGGAAATTGAAAGGTGCAGAGCCTGCTATGACTTTGCCATAGATGGTAAAAATGTGGCATTTATCTGCAGCGGAGACGCTGGTGTGTATGGTATGGCAGCTCCAATGTATGAGCTTTTACCTGAATACGCAAATACGAATTCTGAAATAACCGAAAATAGCATTTCTATTATTCCAGGAGTTACAGCAGCTATTTCTGGAGCAGCCGTTTTAGGCTCTCCAATTAATCACGATTTTTGTGTCATTAGCCTTAGTGATTTGCTTACACCTTGGGAGGTAATAGAGCGCAGGCTAAAGGCTGCCATTGAAGGGGATTTCGCAATTGCTATTTACAATCCTTCCAGTCATAAAAGACATGATTATTTACAAAAGGCCTGCGATATTATGCTATCAGTAGGGGCCGACGAAGCCAGAGCCTGTGGCTATGTGGAAAATATTGGAAGAGAAGGCTGCAGTGGAACAGTATGTACATTAAAGGAATTACGTGATACTCAGGTAAATATGTTCACTACAGTTTTCATTGGAAGCTCCAGAACTAAAATCATAAATAATAAACTGGTTACTCCTAGAGGATACAAAATATGAAAAAGGTAATCATTTTTGGTGGAACTACAGAGGGAAGGAACTTGGCAGCTACTCTTACGGCTGCAGGTATTTCTACTGTTTACTGTGTGGCAACAGAATATGGCAAGGAGCCTGTTGCAGAATCACCGCTTATTAAGATTCATGCAGGCAGGATGAATGCTGATGAAATGGCAGAATTATATCAGGATGAAAAGCCTGATGCCATAGTAGATGCCACTCATCCTTTTGCAGAAATTGTAAAAAAGGAGATTGAGACCAGTCTTTTTAAATATACCAGCGTTCCTTTTTATAGATTAGCCAGGGAAGAGGAGCAGATAGATTATAGTAACTGCACCTTTTTTGATTCTGTTAAAGAATGCGCAAAAGCTCTTTTAAATACAACAGGAAATGTTTTTCTCACCACAGGAAGCAAGGAGCTATCAGCCTTTTGTGAGGATGAATCTCTTAAAGAAAGAATTATAGCCAGAATTATTCCTAACGATGAGAGTCTTGAAATCTGCAAAAATTTAGGCCTAAAGGGAAATCAGATTGTGGCAATGCAGGGGCCATTTTCTAAGGGAATGAACATTGCTTTTTTTAAAGAGTTTAATGCACAGATTTGTGTCTTAAAAGAAAGTGGAAAGTCATCAGGTGAGGCCAGCAGAATAGAAGCTGCAAACGCCTGTGGCGTGCGCTGCTTTGTTATTAGAAGACCAGAAGAAAAAACAGATGCCTTGTCTTTTGACCAGGTGGTTGAGGAAATATTTAAGCTATTTAATATTACTGAAAATCCAGATTTAGATATCCATAAGATTACAAAAGAAAGCATCACTGAAGACAAAAAAATCATAGTATCCTTAGCTGGTTTTGGAATGGGGTTTGGAACTGTTACTGCAGAGGTGGTTTCGGCAGTAAAGGAAGCGGATTATTTATTTGGTGCACCAAGAATGCTCCTTGGCATTGAAAGCCAGGCAAAAAAATACCCTTATTATCTGGCAAAGGATATTATGCCTTGCCTTCAGGAGATTGCTGATGGTATTCAGTTTGGAGTGAAAAAGGCAGTTGTTTTATTTTCTGGTGATACGGGATTTTACAGTGGTGCCACAAATCTTGCCAAAGCATTAAATCAGACAGGCTATGCCATTGTTAGGATAATGCCGGGAATATCATCCATAAATGCAGTTGCAGCAAAGGCAAACATTACGTGGCAGGATGCAAAAATTATGAGCTCCCATGGTATTTCTGTGGAACGCTGGCGGCCAGAGCTTATTGATGCTGTTTGTCATAACAAGCATACATTCGTCATAACTTCTGGCAGTAAGGATGTAAGAGATATTGGAGACATCCTTGTAGCGATAGAGACTAGATTAAACTGCAAATTTAGAGTTTTCATAGGTACAAATCTTTATTCTGATGAAAAGCTGGGCTGGTATTCAGCTGATAAATGTAGTACCTACAATCAGGATGGACTAAGCACAATAATCATAGAAAACGCTAATTGGAAGTATAAGACTCTTTTGCCTGAGCTTACTGATGATGATTTCATTAGGGATAAGGTTCCTATGTCCAAGGAAGAAATACGACAGCTTTCAATATGCAAGCTTCAGCTTCATAAGGATGCAGTAGTTTACGACATAGGAAGTGGTAGCGGTTCTGTGGCTGTTGAAATGGCAAGACTTGACCCTTCCATTAAGGTATACGCTATAGAGCTAAAGGAAGATGCAGTTCAGCTGATTCAAAAAAACCTATCTAAATATATGCTTGAAAACGTATCTGTTTTGGAAGGGACAGCTCCGGATGCTTTTAATAATCTTCCTGCTCCTACACACGTATTCATTGGTGGAAGTGGTGGTAGATTAGAAGATATAATAGCGACACTAAAAGAAATGAATTCGCATATGCGAATTGTAATAAACTCTGTGACTATAGAGACTATCGCGGAAATCAACAATTTGATTAAGAAATATGATATTGAAAATGCTGATGTTATCCAGGTAGCTGTATCAAAGGCTAAAAAAGCTGGAGATTACAGCATAATGCAAGGGCAAAACCCCGTATATATTGTATCCTTTACATTATAAATTAAAAATAGCCAGTAGCTATCAATGCTGAGTGTTACTCAAGCGAAGCATTTTACGCTGAGCGGAGTAATTCTCAGTATTGAGAGTGTAACTGGCGAGTGTGAAATTATGGATTATTCAAGAATTATGATAGCCGCCATGAAGAGCGGTAGCGGAAAAACTACAATTACATGCGGAATATTAAGGGCTCTGAAAAACCTGGGAGCTAGTCCCTGCAGCTTTAAATGTGGCCCTGATTACATTGATCCCATGTTTCATAGAAATGTTCTTGGAATAGAAGCAGGAAATCTGGATACATTCTTTACAGATGAGGCTGTCACCAAGTCCTTATTTTTAAAATCCTATAGCGGCGATATTGCTGTGATTGAAGGTGTAATGGGACTATATGATGGCTTAGGTGGAGTGGAAGAAATGGGCTCCTCTTATGATCTCGCCAGGGTTTTAAAGACACCTGTAATTCTTGTTGTAGATGCTAAAGGAGCAGGAAGATCAATTATTGCTCAGATAAAGGGATTTCTTGATTACGATAATGCTAACCTAATCAATGGAGTTATCCTAAACAGGACCAATCCATCCTTTGGGAAAACTCTTGGAGAATTAATAGAAAAGGAATTAAAGGTTAAATATCTTGGTACAGTTCCAAATATCAAGGAACAGGAAATTTCAAGCAGGCACTTAGGGCTTGTAATGCCACAGGAATTGCCCCAGCTTCAAGAAAGAATGGATGAGCTGGCACAGGTAATAAATGAGAATATTAATCTAGAGGAATTTAAAAAGATAGCCACTGAGGCACCTAAATTAGATATAATTAAAGATAATAGAAAACAAGAATTCGAAAATGCGAATATCGTACTTGCGGTGGCAAGAGATGAAGCTTTTTGCTTTTACTACAAGGAAAATCTTCAGATGCTTTCAGATTATGGGGTAAAGCATGTAGAGTTTTCTCCTCTTAGGGATAAAAGACTTCCAGATGGTATTAGTGGAATCCTTTTTGGTGGCGGATATCCGGAAAACTATCTTTCTCAGCTTTCTTCCAATGAATCACTAAAAGAAGATATTAGAAAAGCTTTTAAAGCAGGTATGCCTATTTTTGCAGAATGCGGAGGCTTTATGTACCTATCAGAATCAATTACAGATTCAGATGGAAATACATTTCCTATGGTATCAGCAATCAAATCAAAGATAGAATGGAAGGGAAAGCTAACCCGCTTTGGTTATATTACAGTGGATACAGGAACACTTTCCGTAAAGGGACACGAATTTCATTATTATGATTCGGATAATAATGGTGAAGGTTGTGTTGCCACAAAGCCTTTTAGTGGAAAGAGCTACAGGTGCATCCATAAGATAAATGGAGGCTACATTGGTTTTCCGCATCTTTATTATCCATCTAATCCAGATTTCGTAAAAAATATAGTGGAGGCTATGAAAAATTATGGGAGACACTAGATACTTATTCGATGATGTATTAGAAAACAAGCTAAGTGTTGAGCCTGTTGACCGCCAGGCACTTAAGGAGCTTCAAAATCAATGGGACAGAATAGCAAAGCCCATTGGAAGCTTTGGCAGATTCGAGACTGTTTACTCAAAAATAGCAGCTATTCAAGGATTTCAGGCTCCAGATTTATCCCATATGAGATTGATTGTATGCTGTGGAGACCATGGAATTGTAGAAGAAGGCGTTAGCCAGACCAGCCAGGATGTTACCAGAATTTGCGCTACTAATATTGGTAGAGGCGTGACCACAGCAGGTGTTATGGCTAGAAAGCTTGGCATAGATATTCTGTCAGTAGATGTGGGAATAAATTATGCGAAAGAGGTTCCGGATACTCTCAACAGAAGAGTAAAATACGGCACCTGTAATTTCTTGAAGCAGCCAGCCATGTCCGTTGAGGAGTTTTCTAGAGCTGTTCAGGTTGGAATGGATTTGGTTAAGGACAGTCAGGATGAAGGTAAAAATATTATCCTGGTTGGCGAAATGGGCATTGGCAATACTACTTCAGCTGCAGTTATGGCAGGATACCTGCTTGATTTAAATGCTGAGGCTGTTACTGGAAGAGGTGCAGGTCTTGATGATGAGGGACTTAGCAGAAAGCGTGCAGTTGTCTCTATGGCACTTTCAAAATACAGCGGTTTAGATCCAGTGGAAATCTGCAGTAATTTTGGAGGCTTGGAGCTTGCTGCAATGACAGGAATTGTAATAGGTGGCGCTTTATATAAGGTCCCAATTATTTTAGACGGAATGCTTAGTCAGGTATCTGCTCTGGTGGCAGACAGACTTCTTGATAATGCAAAAGATTACCTTATTCCATCACACATTAGTAAGGAGCCTGTGGCAGCAAGGCTTGCTAAAAAGCTTGATTTAGAGCCGGTTATTGATGGCAAGATGGCTGTAGGTGAGGGGGCAGGAGCAGTTATGATGGCTCATATGCTTTTCATAGTTGATGAGGTATTCAAAAATGCACTGAAGTTTCAGGATTCTGAAGTAGATCAGTATGAGAGATTTGATAAATGATAACATTAATCTATGGTGGAAGCAGTAGTGGAAAATCTGCATATGCAGAGGATTATGTTTGCAATAGCGGATTAAAAACCAGATATTATCTTGCTACTATGGCGGCCTTGGACAAAGAATCATTAGAGCGTATTGAAAGGCATAGAGAATTAAGAGCAGGGAAAAACTTTAAAACCTTGGAGATGCCTTTTGATATCGCAAATACGATAATACCTGAGAAAGACAGTGTTGTGCTTTTAGAATGTATGTCCAATCTGGTTGCAAACGAGATGTTTAGAGATGGTAGGGTTAATTCTGAAAAAGCTACTGTTGATAAAATAATAAAAGATATAGAGGCTCTTGATTCAAAGGTATCTCAGCTTGTAATTGTATCGAACGATGTGTTTGAAGATGGGCTGGAATATGATGATTTGACAAAAGAATATCTAAGGGCTTTGGGGCATATTAATGCAAAGCTTGCAAGGATGGCAGATAAATCAGTGGAGGTTGTTGTGGGAATAGGAGTAGAAATATGAGAGTACTTAAATCAATAGCAGTGGCATTTTCTATGTATTCAAGAATTCCCATGCCAAAATTCAACTGGGACAGTGAGGATATGAAATATCATCTGATATTTTTTCCTTGGATTGGCGCAGTAATAGGAGCACTAGAGTATGGCTGGTTTCAATTGGCATTTGAATTTGGTATTGATATAGTGCCATATATTACTGTGGCAATGGTTCTTCCAATCATTATAACTGGCGGGTTTCATATCGATGGATTTATGGATACTAGCGATGCGCTTGCTTCCTGGGGAGATAAAAAAAAGAGACTTGAAATATTAAAAGATTCTCATGTCGGAGCCTTTGCAATTATCAGGTTATTGACTTTGGGAATGGTTTTATTTGCAGCCCTTTATTGCATGGATATTACAGGGTATTACACCTGGGCATTTTCCTTTTTTGCAACAAGAACCATCAGTGGTATTTGCGTTGTAAAATATAAAAAGGCCAAGAATGATGGTATTTTAAACACATCAGCAAAGCAGGCCAACGAAAAGGCTGTTGTGATTTTGCTTGCGATCCAGTTTCTTATTTGTGCAGCCATAGCATGGGCTTTATATGACTGGTATTGGGTGGCAGGCCTAGGCGGTTTATTAGTAGCTCTGATATATTATCGTTATACTGCTCACAGCAAATTCGGCGGAATTACTGGCGATTTGGCAGGCTGGTTTGTTTGTAAGGCAGAGGTTTATATGGCTGTTGCAATAGCTATTTATTCTATTATAAACAACCCTGACAATTGGTATTTTTAGGGGAATTTTTTTTGAGGTGTTATATGATTTTAATTGTTGGTGGAAGTTATCAGGGCAAAACAGAATTTGCAAGAACTGAATTTCCAAATGCGAAGTATTTTAATCAGTTTCATTTGTTTGTTAAAAAACGTATTTCAGAGGGGAAAAATAATAGTGAGATTCTTGCTGAAATAAGAGAGACTGTAAAGGACGGTCAGTGGGTTATTATTTCAGATGAAATTGGAAATGGAATTGTTCCAATGGATGAGGCTGACAGAACCTGGAGAGAGGTTTGTGGCCGCATTATGATTGAGCTTGCTAAGGATGCGACAGAAGTTTATAGGGTGGTTTGTGGTATAGGTCAAAGGATAAAATAAATGGATAGAGCTATCACTTTTATTCGTCACGGAAAGACAGCAGGAAATCTTACCAACTGTTATATTGGAATAACTGATGAGCCCCTTATTATAGAAGGGGAGGATGAGATTCGCAAAAGAATATATCCAGAGGCGGATGTTGTTTTTTCCAGCCCGTTGCTTCGATGTATAGAAACAGCAGGACTAATATATCCAAATCAAAAGCCTGTTGTTATTGATGAGCTAAGAGAAACTAACTTTGGGCGCTTTGAAGGGAAAAACTATAAGGACCTTTCAAATGATATAGATTATCAAAGATGGATAGATAGTGGTGGTGATTTGCCATTTCCTGATGGAGAAAGCAAGGCTGAGGCCACAAAAAGAACTATAGAAGGTTTTGAAAAGGTATTAGAGCTTAGCAAGTCTTATTACAATGTTTCAGTTATTGCCCATGGTGGTACTATTATGGGCATTCTTAGCCACATATTCGGTGGTGATTATTATTCATATCATGTAGAAAACTGTGAGGGATATACAATTGATTTATCACATGACGGCGTTTTTACTGGGTTTTATCCTAGATCTTTTCTTAGGTGACCCAATGGGCTTTCCTCATCCTGTTAGATGGATTGGAAATCTCATTAGTAATTTAACGGACATATTTATAAAAAAGGCAGAGACTACCTTAGAGTCTGAAAAGATAGGAAGGCGTAAAAGGAAGCTTGGTTTTATAATGGTAATTATCGTAATTACGGTATCGGCTGGAATTTGTTTTGCTATTCTTCAGGTGGCATACACATTGAATTCAATATTAGGCCTTATAATCGAATCCGTAATCACGTATCAATGTATTGCTACAAAAAGTCTTTACGTGGAAAGCATGAAGGTATCGAAAGCTCTTGAAAATGAGGGACTTGTAGCAGGACGCAAAGCAGTTTCTATGATAGTTGGAAGAGATACAGAGTGTCTTGATGAACAGGGCGTCATAAAAGCAGCTGTTGAAACTGTTGCAGAAAATACATCAGATGGAGTGATAGCTCCTCTTATCTACCTTGCTATTGGCGGTCCGGTACTTGGAATTGCCTACAAGGCAATCAATACCATGGATTCTATGGTAGGGTATAAAAATGATAAATACATTGATTTTGGAAGAGCAGCAGCAAAGCTTGATGATGTGGTAAATTTCATTCCATCACGTGTCAGCGCTTTAATAATGATTTTCAGCTGTCTTTTTCTTGGAAAGGATTTTAGTTTTTTAGGTGCTAAAAGAATTTTTTTAAGGGACAGATTTAATCATTCAAGTCCTAATTCAGCCCAGACGGAAAGTGCTTGTGCTGGAGCATTAGGGCTTAGGCTTGCAGGTCCTGCAAAGTACTTTGGAAAAATGGTTGATAAAAAATATATAGGCGATGCAAATCGACCTATAGAATTAAAAGATATTAAGCGGGCTAACATATTAATGTTTGCAACTGCTATAATTTGTGAGGTTTTATTATTATGCATGGTGGCGATATTTACAGGAATCCAATACAACATGATTTCTCAGTAAATCTGAATCCTAAGGGAGTACCTCCAGAGGTTCAGTGGGTTCTTACTGAGGCTGCTTTACATGCAAACAAGTACCCTGATATTTATCATCAGAGTCTAGTGGAGGAAACGTCCTGTATTTTTAATGTAGCGGAAGAACAAATAGTATATGGTAATGGTGCGTCAGAAATAATTATGGCTGTGTGTCACGCTGTTAATCCAGAAAAAGCATTTTTGATTGCACCATGTTTTTCTGGCTATGAAAGATGTTTAAAGGGAGTGGCAAAGGATTGCCAGATTTCCTATTACACTCTTTTAGAGGAAAATGATTTTCAGATTCATCACGATATATTAGAGCGCATTCAGGTTCAAAAGCCAGAGCTGATGTTTCTTACAAATCCTAATAATCCTAATGGACTGTTAGTGGATGGTGATTTACTTTCAGATATTATTACAGCCTGTGAAAATGCAGGTACAACACTTGTTATTGATGAGTGTTTCCTTCCACTTACAGGTAAAGAGAGGGAATGTTCTCTGGCCTACGATATTTCCAGATATAAATCATTGATAGTTCTAAGAGCTTATACTAAGACATTTGCAATTCCAGGTGTAAGAATTGGCTACGGAATCTGTTCTAATGCTATTTTGGCTAAATCTATAAAGGAGCATTTGCCAGAGTGGAATCTTTCTATGTTTGCCCAGATGGCTGGTATAGAATGTCTTAAGCACCAGGATTACCTAGAGGAGTCGGTTAGTCTTGTTTCAAAGGAGAGAGAGTACCTTTTAGGTAATTTAGAAAAGCTGGGATTTAAAGTCTATGGCAGCGATGCCAATTACATTCTTTTTAGGTCCTCTGAATTAGAACTGGAAAAGAAGCTTTTACAATATAATATTTTAATTAGGGATTGTTCCGATTATAATGGTTTAGAAAAGGGATTTTACCGTATCGGTATAAAGAATAGGCAGGAAAATGACATACTATTAGCTGCCCTGGAGGAATTATTATGAAACTTGGAATTGCGGGAAATGGTGTAATTGTTCAGGAGGTGCTTTCATTTATAGATGAAATTGGTTTTGATGAAATCTATATTTGCGGAAGACCACAGAGTGAAGAAAAGCTTAATGCTCTTGCCAAAGAGCATCACTTAAATGGTGTTTTTTTAAGCTATGAAGCTATGCTTGCGTCTGATGTTGATGTTGTATACATTGGCGTTTTAAATGATATGCATGTAGATTATTCAAAGAAGGCTATTGAGGCTGGAAAGCATGTTATTTGCGAGAAGCCTATTGCTGTTAAACTTTCTGAGCTTGAAGATTTGGATAGGCTGGCTAGAGAAAAAGGAGTTATGCTCTTTGAGGCTATGAGTATTTTCCATATGCCTGCTTACAAGGAACTATTAAATGATATTAAGCTGGTGGGAGATGTGAAGCTTTGTAATTTTAATTACAGCCAGATGTCTAGAAAATACAAAAGCTTCCATGAAGGAGGTTTTAGACCTGCGGTATTTGATCCAGTTCACGCAGGAGGAACTCTTAGAGATTTAAATGTTTATAATCTTGCGGCTATGGTTGGATTATTTGGCATGCCGGTTTCTGCTACCTACAGCGCGAATATTGAAAGAGGCATTGATACCAGTGGTGTGCTTTTAGCCGACTATGGCACATTTAAATGTATCTGCGCTGCCACAAAGGATTGTAATGCTCCTGGACCTACCACATTACAGGGTACAGATGCTACTATATGTATCTATCCACATGTAAATGGAATGACAGAATATGATGTGATTTTCAATGATGACGAAACTGAGACAAAAGAGGTTGCATTAGATGATGGCAGCCACAGACTATACTTTGAATTCGTTGAATATAAACGAATTATTGAAATGAAAGATGATAAAGCTCAACGAAAGCTTATGGAGTATAGTAAGGCTGTGGCTGGAATCATAGATATGGTTACAGCTGATAATCACAAATTTGAAATGTAATTTCTCATAGTGTTCATAACAAGCTTCTTGTTGCCACTCCAGAGAGGGGCGATAAGAAGCTTTTTTGGTCCATCTCCAGTAATACGGTGGACAACAGTTTCTTTTGGTAGGAGAGTAAGGCACTTTCCAACAAGAATACAGTATTCGTCCAATTCGTAAATGTGAAATGGATTCTTTTCGTACATTTCTGCAAGCTTTGTTCCCTTAAGGATGTGAAGTAGCTGTAGCTTTATTCCAAATAAAACAGGTTTCAAATCAGCAAGATACTTTACTGTTTCTAGTATATCTTCATCAGATTCTCCTGGAAGACCTAGTATTACATGTACCACAACTTTTAGACCGGCCTGGGTAAGTCTTTTATATGAATCCTCAAATACAGGAAGCTCATAGCCACGGTTAATCATTTTGGCTGTATTTTCGTGAATGGTCTGAAGGCCAAGCTCCACCCAAACTTCTTTTTTCTTATTTAATTCGGAAAGAAAGTCAATCATTTCATTAGAAAGACAGTCTGGTCTTGTGCCAATGGAAAGACCTACGATTTCAGGATATTCTAGTACCTTGGAAAACAGCTTCATCAATCGGGCCTGATCACCATAGGTATTGGTGAAAGACTGGAAGTAAGCAATGTACTTTCTTTCATTTGCAGGTATTTTAGCAGGAATCTTTGCATCAACACGAGCTCTCGCCTCTTTTATCTGAACATCCAAATCACCATATTCAGCAGCAAAATCTCCAGAACCTCCTTCTGAACAGAAGATACATCCACCGGTGCTGATGGTGCCGTCCCTGTTAGGGCAGGTGCAGCCACTGGTGAGAGATAGCTTGTAGACTTTTGTACCATATTTATTTTTTAAATAATCCGATAGACTTAAATAATTCATGCCACCATTTTAAATCCAAGGAAATCTATCAGCAAGAGTTTCCTGATTTTTCTAGCTGAACAGAAAAATCAGGAAAAATAATTTAAAAAAATCATTGACAAGTGAGTAAAATCGTTATAGAATTGTCAAGGTTTTGCGAAGAGATAGATTTTAGTAATGTTTTAAGGAGCGGTTATGATTACAGTTCGTACTAGAAGAAAGTTAGGTATGATTCAGCAGCAGTTAGGCGGAAATAAGGAAGAGGCATTTATTGTAGACCTTGGACAGAATTTCCTTTCATTTGTAGAAATGCATTCAGAAGGAGATATCAATGATTCTCTTTTATACAATAAGATGACTGATGCTGTTAAGGCTAGAGATTATAAGGCAATCGAGAAGATGTTCTCTACTATCCAGGTTTTTGGTACATACGATAAGATTTCACGTATCACTACAAAGTATAAGAATGTAAGCTCTGCTGTAGGTAATTCTTTCAATGGTACAGTTTTTGAAGGACACGCTGATGAGAAGGCAGAACTTGAGAGAATTGTAGCTCATACTTGTGGAATGTGTTCACCAAAGGGTAACGAGTTCCTTGAGAAGCTTTTAGCGTAATATTAATTCATAAACAACTCCGGTAGCTTAGAGGAGTTGTTTTTTTATTTTATAGAAAGAAACTATTATTATAATTCTACCTCGGAATTATAAAGACTGTGTTAAAATTAGTACTCAATTTAATTAAGATGAGAACGGACTATAAAAAAGTTACTTAAACGTTTACGAAAATGTATAAAAAGTATTGACAGGGCTGTTTAGACATGTTAACTTATCATCCGTAGTGTGTAACTTGTAACCAATCAAGGCACGAACTATACATAAACTATTTTGTATTTATGTGGGTTCGTGTCTTTTTTTATGCCCAATTACCCATCACCCGGCATAAGAGAAGACGAATACTTTCCCATATGGGTACGCAAAAATTTTTCATGTATAGGAGAACAAAAAAATGAAAGACAAATTATTTGCAGTATTGCAGCGAGTTGGACGCTCATTCATGCTTCCAATCGCAATCCTTCCAGTAGCAGGTTTGCTTCTCGGAATCGGTGGTTCATTCACCAACACAACTATGCTTCAGACTTATGGTCTTGAAACAGTTTTAGGCCCAGGTACAGTAGGAAATGCTATCCTTACTGTTATGAACGAGGCAGGTAACATTGTATTCGCTAACTTACCAATCATCTTTGCTATCGGTGTTGCAATCGGTATGGCAAAGAAGGAGAAGGAAGTAGCAGCTTTAGCAGCAGCTATTGCATTCTTTATCATGCACGCTTCAATCGGCGCTATGATCACAATTCACGGTGGCGCAGAGGCAATGCTTGATGGTGCTACAACATCAGTTTGCGGTATCACTTCATTACAGATGGGTGTATTCGGTGGTATGATCGTAGGTCTTGGTGTAGCAGCTCTTCACAATAAGTATTATAAGATCCAGCTTCCACAGGTATTATCATTCTTCGGTGGTACAAGATTTGTACCTATCGTTTCAGGTTTGGTTTACACAGCAGTTGGTATTTTAATGTTCTTCGTATGGCCATTCATCCAGCAGGGCATCGCAGCTGTTGGTGGTCTCGTAATGGAGTCAGGTTATGCAGGAACTTGGATTTACGGTATCATGGAAAGACTTCTTATTCCATTCGGTCTTCACCATGTATTCTACCTTCCATTCTGGCAGACATCACTCGGTGGTACACTCGAGGTTAACGGTCAGCTTATCGAAGGTGCTCAGAACATCTTCTTTGCACAGCTTGGTGCACAGAACACAATTGATCACTTTGCAGTATCAGCTACAAGATTCATGTCTGGTAAGTTCCCATTCATGATCCTTGGTCTTCCAGGTGCAGCTCTTGCTATGTACAGATGCGCACTTCCTGAGAAGAAGAAGGAAGTAGGAGGTCTTCTCCTTTCTGCAGCTCTTACATCAATGCTTACAGGTATCACAGAGCCAATCGAGTTCACATTCTTATTCGTAGCTCCAGCTCTTTACGGTATCCACTGTGTATTCGCAGGTGCATCATACATGCTTATGCACATTTTAGGTGTTGGTGTTGGTATGACATTCTCAGGTGGTCTTATCGACTTAATCCTCTTTGGTATCCTTCCAGGTAACGCAATGACATCTTGGGTATGGGTTCCAGTTGTAGGTCTTGGCTACTTCGTAGTTTACTACTTACTTTTCACATTCCTTATCAAGAAGTTCGACCTTAAGACACCAGGTCGTGACGCTGATGAAGAAGTTAAGCTTTACAGACGTTCAGATTACAATGCAAAGAAGGAGTCTATGAACGATGACACTTCTGAGAGAATTTGTAATGGTCTTGGCGGTAAGGCTAACATCTCTGATGTAGACTGCTGCGCAACAAGACTTCGTTGTACAGTAAAGAAGTCAGAACTCGTAAATGATGCTATGCTTAAGGCAACAGGTGCTTCAGGTGTAGTTCACAAGGGTAACGGTGTTCAGGTTATTTACGGACCACACGTTACAGTTATCAAGTCTAATCTTGAAGATTATCTTGAGACAGCTCCTAATGTTGAGTATAATGGAGCAAATGATGCAGTTGCTGAAGAGGCAAAGGCAGTAGAGACAGCTGAGCCAACAGGCAAGGTTGTTAAGACAGTTATTCTTGGTAGCCCAATCACAGGTTCTGCTGCTGATTTAGCAGAGACACCAGATGATGTTTTCGCTCAGAAGATGATGGGTGATGGTGCAGTTGTAACACCAAAGGATGGTAAGGTAGTTGCACCAGCAGACGGTACAGTAGTATTCGTATTTGATACAAAGCATGCTATCGGATTCAAGACAGATGATGATGTTGCAATGCTTCTTCACTTTGGTATTGATACAGTTAAGCTTAAGGGCGAAGGTTTCACAGTTCATGTAACTAACGGCCAGAAGGTAAAGAAGGGTGATGTTCTTATGGAGGCAGACTTAGATTTCATTTCTAAGAATGCACCTTCTATTGCTACACCAGTTCTTTGCACAGAGCTTAAGAACAACCAGAAGGTTCGTCGTATCGCTAACGGCGACATTAATGCAGGTGATGATTTACTTGCAGTAGATTTTTACGAGTAATCAATTAGAGGAGAAAAAATGTACAGAGTCGAGAAGGTTCTTAATCATAATGCGCTAATAGGAATCTTGGAAAACACAACACAGGAGTATCTTATTCTCGGCAAGGGAATTGGCTTTGGCATGCACATTAGCGAGTCTTTTGAGGCTACTGATGAACACAAGGTTTATTCTCTAAAAGAGTCTACAGATAGAGGCGATAAAAAAGAATTAGCAACCAGCATCGACCCTGTATACCTCGAAATTGCTAATGAGATTTTAGATGGAGCAGAGAAAGCATTTAAGACTATCGATCGAGATGTTATGCTTCCTTTGGCAGACCATATCGAATTTGCAGTTAAAAGAAGTAAGAATAATGAGCAGCTTAAAAACCCCCTGACTGATGACATTAGAGTACTTTTTCATTCCGAGTTTAAAGTAGCAGAAGCGGCAAGGGAGATTTTATCAGATCGTCTTGGTGTAAACCTTACAGACGACGAGATTGGATATATTGCACTTCATGTGCATTCATCTATCATGGACCAGGCTGTAAATCAGGCTATGCAAATGGCCGAGGCAGTCAGAGAATGCGTCAGCATGGTAGAGAAGGAAACAGGAAAGAAAATAGATACAATGTCACTGTCATATAACAGGCTGCTTAATCATATTCGCTATATGATTGCCCGTACATTAAGAGGCGAGGTAATTAAGCTTGATATGAACGATTATATCAACGCCTCTGCCGCAAATTCATTTCAGATGGCTACAAAGATATGCAAGGAGCTTGGAAAGAGCCTTGGTAAGGAAATCCATGATGCGGAAATTGGATATCTTGCTATGCATATCGAAAGAGTATGCTTAGATGAAATGGATTAGTAATATTGTTTATATCCCTAAAAACAGTTCACATTTAAATAACCCCGATTTTATATAAATCGAAACTTTATCAGGTCAGCCTATGAATTTAGGCTGGCCTTTTTATTGAAATTTTTTACCGATAGTAGGGTATGTATATAGTAGAAGTTTTTACATTTTTGTGATAATATATATGTTTGTTGTAGAGTGTAATAATTTGTCAAAAAGGAAGGTATTATCATGACAAAGATTGATATAATTTCAGGATTCCTGGGTGCAGGAAAAACCACTTACATTAAAAAGATGCTTGAAGAAGCATATAAAGGTGAGAAGGTAGTTCTTATTGAAAACGAGTTCGGCGAGGTTGGTATCGACGGCGGATTCTTAAAGGATGCTGGCATCACTATATCAGAAATGAATTCAGGATGTATTTGCTGTTCACTTGTCGGAGATTTCGATAAGAATCTTCACGAAGTACTGGAGAAGTTCAGCCCAGATCGTATCCTTATTGAGCCATCAGGTGTTGGTAAGCTTTCAGACGTTATGACATCTGTTATCAAGCTTGAGGAGACAGCTGATGTTAAGCTTTGCGGGCTTGTCACTGTTGTAAATGCTCTTAAGGCATCAAAGCAGATGAAGGCTTTTGGCGAGTTCTTTAATAATCAGATTGAGTTCGCTACTACAATCGTACTTTCACGTTCACAGACAGCTACTGAGGATCAGCTTGAGTTCTGCGTTAAGCAGATTCAGAATCTTAATCCAAAGGCTGCTATTATCACAACTCCTTGGGATGAAATCACAGGAGAGAAGCTTCTTTCAGTTATGGAAGGGCAGGATAATCTCGCAGCTGACTTAAAGCATCTTGCAGAGGAAGCTCACGAGGAACACGAGCACGAGCATCATCACCACGATCACGATGAGCACGACCACGAACATCATCACCACGATCATGATGAGCACGAGCATCATCATCACGATTACGATGAGCATGACCACGAGCATCATCATCACGATCACCATGAGCACGACCATGAACATCATCACGAGCATGGTGAAAACTGCACTTGTGGTTGCCACGATCACGATCATCATCACCATCATGCAGATGAGGTTTTTGATACTTGGGGCAAGGAGACACCTCATAAGTTCGAAAAGTCTACAATCGAAAAGGCTATGAAGGCTTTTGCTAATACTACAGATTACGGTACAGTTATCCGCTCAAAGGGTATGGTTGAGTCTGTAGAGGGCGGCTGGATTTACTTTGACTTTGTTGATGGAGAGTACGAGCTTAGAAGTGGAGAGCCAGATTACACAGGACGTCTTGTTGTTATCGGCGCTGATATTGATGAGCATAAGATTGAAGAACTCTTTGGTTTAGAGTAATAGATAGGAGTTTTATGGCAAAGGATATACCAGTTTATGTCTTTACTGGATTTATGGATAGTGGAAAAACTACCCTTATTCAGGAGACGTTGTTTGAAAACGACTTCGCTGCAGGCGGAGAGGATAGAATCCTCATTCTTTCTTGTGAGGATGGAGATGTAGAATACGACATCGAAAAGCTTAAAACTATCAATGCTAAGGTGGCTACAATTGATTCTGAAGATGAGTTTAATCTTGAGAATCTTACACGTATTACAAAGGAATACAATCCAGATGTTGTTTTTCTTGAGTACAATGGCACTTGGGGTGTTGATAAGATTTATGATGAGCCACTTCCAGAGGGATGGGTTGTTGCTCAGGGGCTTGCTACAGTAGATGCTACTACATTCGAGAATTACCTTAATAATATGCGCACTATGATGATGGAGCAGCTTTTTAAGGCAGAGGTAGTTATTTTTAATCGTTGTACAGATGCTACCCCAAAGACAAAGTTCCGTGGACAGATTAAATCTATGAATCGTCCTGCTCAGATTGTATATGAGCGTGCAGATGGTACAATAGATGATTCTCCAGAGGAGCTTCCATTTGATATTAATGCTGATGTAATTGAAATTACAGATGCTGATTATGCTCTTTGGTTTATGGATTGTATGGAAACACCAAAGAAATATGATGGAAAGACAGTTCACTTCTTAGGTCTTGTTTATAATCCTAATGACAAAAAGCTTCGTAGGGACGTGTTTATTCCAGGACGTTTTGCCATGACTTGCTGTGTTGAGGATATTCAGTTCCTAGGAATGAAGTGTAAATGGGACAAGGCAGCAGATCTTGGTCACAGAAGCTGGATCGATATTACAGCTACTATCAAGGTTGAGTTTGCTAAGGAATACAAGGGTAAGGGTCCGGTTCTCTACCCTGTATCTGTAGAACCTGCTGAAAAGCCTGAAGATGAGCTTGTATACTTTAGTTAATATATAATTTTCGCCTCTAGTCACACTCTCAAGCCTTGGTATTACTCCGTCGCGAGATTGGCTCCTTGAGTAACACCAAGAGCTTGATAGCTACTAGAGGCTTAATTTATGTCAAAAATACAATTTTGTTCACTTTAACACTTTACAATACTACAGTGAACGGATATAATACGTTAATACGTTTAAAAGGGAAGGAGTCTTGTTTATGTATCCAATCGTAAAAAAGGAAAAGCTTTCTGATAAGATTTTCCTTATGGTGGTTAAGGCACCACGAGTTGCTGCCGGTTGTTTACCAGGTCAGTTTATAATCGTAAAGATTGATGAGGAGGGTGAGCGTATTCCTCTTACAATTTGCGACTATGATAGAGCAGAGGGCACAATTACTATTGTATTCCAGACTGTTGGCGCTTCTACAGAGCGTATGGCACTCCTTAATGAGGGAGATGCTTTTGTAGATTTTGTAGGCCCATTAGGACAGCCATCAGAGCTTTGCCTTGAAGAAGATTTAGAAGAGACTAAAAAGAAAAACATTGTCTTCATTGCAGGTGGTGTAGGTACAGCTCCAGTATATCCACAGGTTAAGTGGCTTAAGGAGCATGGTGTTAAGACTACAGTTATTATTGGTGCACGTACAAAGGATATCCTTTTCTATGAGGATGAGATGCGTGCAGTTGCTGATGAGCTTTATCTTGCAACAGATGATGGAAGTTACGGTTTCCATGGAAACGGTTGCCAGCAGCTTCAGGCACTTGTTGACGCAGGAAAGAAGTATGATCACTGCGTAGCAATCGGTCCTATGATTATGATGAAATTCGTATGTCTCCTTACAAAGGAGCTTGGCATTCCTACAGTTGTTTCTATGAACCCAATTATGGTTGATGGAACAGGTATGTGTGGCGCTTGCCGTCTTGTAGTTGGCGATGAGGTTAAATTTGCCTGTGTAGATGGTCCAGAGTTTGATGGACACCTTGTAGATTTTGATCAGGCTATGGCTAGAGCAAAGCAGTACAAGACAGAGGAAGGCAGAGCCCTTCTTAAGCAGCAGGAAGGTGACACACATCACGGCGGATGTGGACATTGTGGAGGTGACAAGTAATGGGAGACGTATTAGTTAGAGTACCTATTTCAGAGCAGGATCCTAAGGTTCGTGCTACAAACTTTGAAGAGGTTTGTCTTGGATATACAGAGGAAGAAGCAGTTGAAGAGGCAGGACGTTGCCTAAACTGCAAGAAGCCTATGTGTGTAGGCGGATGTCCTGTATCTATTAATATTCCTGCATTTATTGAGCAGGTTAAGGAACGCAACTTCGAGAGAGCTTATGAGATTATCTCTGAGTCTTCAGCTCTTCCTGCAGTTTGTGGCCGTGTTTGCCCACAGGAATCACAGTGCGAAGGCAAGTGTATCCGTGGAATTAAGGGAGAGGCTGTAGCAATCGGAAAGCTCGAGCGTTTCGTTGCTGACTGGGCTAGAGAAAATGGCATCAAGCCAAAGAACACATCTACTCCAAATGGCCATAAGGTAGCAGTTATTGGCTCAGGCCCTTCAGGTCTTACAGCAGCTGGAGACCTTGCAAAGCTTGGTTACGATGTTACTGTATTTGAGGCTCTTCACGAGATGGGGGGTGTACTTGTTTATGGTATTCCTGAATTCCGTCTTCCAAAGGATAAGGTAGTAAAGGCTGAGGTTGAAAACGTAAAGGCTCTCGGCGTTAAGTTTGAAAAGAACGTAATCATCGGTCGTTCAATCACTATCGATGAGCTTATGGAAAAGGAAGGCTTTGAAGCTGTATTTATAGGTTCTGGCGCTGGACTTCCAATGTTTATGCATATTCCTGGTGAGCAGGCTAATGGTGTATTCTCAGCAAATGAGTATCTTACACGTAACAACCTTATGAAGGCATTCAAGGAGGGTTATGATACTCCTATCGCTCGTGGCAAGAAGGTTGTAGTTGTTGGTGGCGGTAATGTTGCTATGGATGCTGCCCGTACAGCACTTCGTCTTGGAGCAGAGGTACATGTTGTATATCGTCGTTCTGAGGCAGAGCTTCCTGCAAGAGCAGAAGAAGTACATCACGCTAAGGAAGAGGGCGTTATCTTTGATCTTCTCCAGAATCCAGTTGAAATCCTTGTTAATGAGGAAGGAAGCGTTCGCGGATGTAAGGTTATCAAGATGGAACTTGGTGAGCCAGATGCATCAGGTCGTCGTCGTCCAGTAGAGATTCCAGGAAGTGAATATGAGATTGAGTGTGATACAGTTATTATGTCACTTGGAACTTCTCCAAATCCACTTATCTCTAGCACAACAGTTGGTCTTGAAACTAATAAGAAGGGTTGCCTCATTGCTACAGAGCAGGGTGCAACTACAAAGGATGCAGTATTCGCAGGTGGCGATGCCGTAACAGGTGCTGCTACAGTAATTCTTGCTATGGGTGCTGGTAAGACAGCAGCTGCAGCAATCGATGAGTACTTTAAATCAAAGTAGAACGGGAAGACGCACCCATTTAAGATTGCACTTCGTGCAAAGAGGGTGCGTCGTGGCAAACAAAAAAAATACCTCAGACTGATAACAGTCTGAGGTATTTTTTTTATATGCTAGTCGTACTGACCAAATGCGTACTTAAAGAATGAAACTGGTTCCTCACCTTCCATCTTCTTGTTTTTGCAGTACTTTTCATAATCTGAATAAATTGTGTACATCTGGAATGATACTTCTTCGAACATTCTTATTTCCTCCTAAAACTCTCTTTTCTTAATAACCTTTGGTATGATAAACCCTTACATGTACTTTGTCAACAAAATAATTGTAAATATATTGTGAAAAATGGACAAACCCTTTTCTATTGAGTTAGTTTCCGTTTGCTGATACAATAAGACTATAGGAAACTCGATATACAAATTACAGTTTTTGGGAGTGAAAATATGAATGAAAGAATATTAGAGGGTGCCTTAAACGTTTTCAAGGCAAAGGGACCAAAGTTCACTATGGACGATCTTGCTGCAGAAATGAAGATGAGCAAGAAGACAATCTACACAGTATTCAGTGATAAAAATGAACTTATGTGTGAGATGGTGGATTATGCATTTAATACTATCAAAGAAGAAGAGGATAAGGTTTATTACAATGATGGCCTTTCTACAGTAGAGAAGCTTCGTGGTATTCTTGTGGTTTTGCCTGAAAACAGCTATGGTTTCGATTACGCTGCGATGCAGCAAATGGCTGAAAAGTTCCCTATGGCTCACGAGAAGCTTAATAATCGTCTTGAAAGTGGTTGGGAGAAAACCTTTGATTTACTAAATAGGGGTATGGCCGAAGGAAAGATTAGAAAGATTAATCTTGAAATCTTTAAGCTAATGTACGGCTCCAGTGTGGAAAGACTCCTTATGGGTGATTTCCTTAAATCCTCAAATATGGATTATCCAAAAGCGTTAAATGAAGTAGTAGAAGTACTCGTTGACGGAATACTTATAAAGGAAGAATAAATGGCACAGAGAATTTATTTAGATAGAAAATGGCGTTTTAATGAAAATTTTGATGAGGATATGATCGATTCTCCTATGGAGGAGTGCGTACTTGTAAATATTCCTCACACTGTAAAGGTTACTCCGCTTTCATATTTTGATGAGAGCATTTATCAAATGGTTAGCGGATATCAGAAAAGCATTTTTGCGCCTGCTCAGTGGGAAAATCAATTTGTATCACTTGTATTTGAAGGTGTTGGTCATTCCTGCGATGTTTATATTAATGGAAAGCACGTTAAACACCACGATTGTGGGTATACAGCATTTTCTGTTGATATTACTAAGGTAATAAAGGTGGGAGCGGAAAATCTCATCACTGTAAAGGTGGATTCAAGAGAAACACTTAATCAGCCTCCATTTGGTTACGTAATCGATTACATGACTTACGGAGGTATATACAGGGATGTTTATTTTGAAGTAAAGGATAAGATTTCCTTCAAGGAACTATCTGTTACACCTACACTGTTAGAACGAGTATCCACAGCAAAACGATCTCCTAAACAGATTAAGGTTATGAATGTTAAGGGTATCGTAAAGACGGAATGCTATTTCCGTAGGAATATTTACAAACCAGCCTGCGATGAACGTGTTTTTATAAAGCAATATCTTGATGATCAGCTTCTTATAGCACAGCCTGTTGGTGGTTTAGAGGAACGTGATGATGGCTATTATGTCAGTGTTACCAGTGCACCTACAGATGTAAAGCTATGGGATATTGAAAGCCCACATCTTTATACTGTTAAGACTCAGCTGGTTATGGATGACAAGGTAGTAGATGAGGTATGTGATACTGTAGGCTTTAGAAGCTCAGAATTTAGAAAGAACGGCTATTATCTTAACGGTAGAAAGGTAAAGCTTAGAGGTTTAAACAGACATCAGTCATATCCTTATGTAGGTTATGCTATGCCAGAATCTATGCAGCGACTTGATGCAAAGATTCTTAAGGAAGAGCTTGCACTTAATGCGGTGAGAACATCTCATTATCCACAGTCCCATTACTTCCTTGATGAATGTGATAAATTAGGACTTCTCGTGTTTACAGAGATTCCTGGCTGGCAGCATATCGGTGGAAAAGAATGGCAGGATATTGCTGTTGAAAATACTAAAGATATGGTGCGCCAGTATCGC
>JAEEGF010846059.1_pt1 | contig 58174 bp, 58 predicted proteins | sample 9134171 | NCBI WGS metagenome assembly JAEEGF01 (sample SAMN16246542, study PRJNA631951) | gut metagenome | biome: gut microbiome; feature: rumen; material: AP-attached | host: Bos | place: Iran: Karaj | collected 2018-10 | reverse complement strand
GTCACATCCCACAGATATGTCTGTCTGATGTCCTTGACTCGCGCGTTCTGAGACCAGGACACGACGGCAGCGAACAGCAATGCCGCAATCAGAGCCACTATTCGTTTAGTGCGCATGAGACTTCTAATTATATAGTTTTGGTGTGTAACTAACAAAGATACTTATTTCTTTCAAAATGACAACTATATTAAGGCTGTATTGAGGCCGTGACTTAATCGGCTCCATCAGGGCTACCATCCCGACACCCTCCTGGTCTCTCCGTTCTGGAACCGCTTCATCGAGAAACCTTCCGGGATGACCGTCCCGGCTGTAGTTGCAGACAGATTGATCTGCATCCGTGCGTACTTCTTCTCCCGTCCTCTTCGATACGGGCGGGGCTTGCGCGCCGTTCCGTCATTGGTCGTGAAATGGTAGTAGCCGCATTCCTCACATTTGTAGATCCGCTTCGTCCTTTTCCCGTTCAAGGACCTCATCCGGAGCGCTCTCTCGGCGGCGGCATAGGTCGGATAGGCGTCCTTGCCGGACGAGCACCGGACATCGACTGTGAGTGTCTCTCCGTGGATTCTTTCTCCCTGGACGAGGAAGCATTCCGACCGGCTCTCGATCATGATGACCCCGTCTTCTGCGCTCTTTCTTCCGAGCGATCCGGGTTTCTGGACGATGGTGTAGCGGTAGTGTTGCATGGCTTTGTGTGTTTTGGTTTCCGTTGGCAAAAATCGCCCTGTTTGACGAACTGTATTTTCGCGTAATGATATCTTTTAATCTGACCTCATCTTTCCCGGGGGCCACAATTATATCCCCAAAGGGGCATAAGGTAAACAACCTGGAGAGCGAAGTGCTCTCTTGGTTCAAGTATGGCCTTCGTCCCGCACATTTCTTCACTAGCGAACCAACAATTCGCGCAACGATTCTACATTTGCGGCATCAAATCGAAGTAAAACCGCGTATAACTATCATATGAATATGAAGGAAAGATTCAAATCCATTCTCCTTGCGACCGGTCGGAAAGGCATCGGTGCCGTGCTTTCCCATCTTGAAGAATGCGGCTTTTTCGACGCTCCGGCTTCGACAAGGTTCCATCTGAACAGGAAGGGAGGCCTTCTCGAACATTCCCTCAATGTATACGATTCGGCAGTTGCCCTCCGGTCCCAGGTCGTGAACCTCCGGCCCGAACTGGAGAAACAGCTGCCTCTTGACAGCGTCGCCATCGCCGCCCTCCTGCATGACACATGCAAGGCGGACATCTACGTTCCGGCGATCGTATCCCAGAAGAACGCCGCCGGGTACTGGGAGAAGGTACCCGGGTACCAGGTGGACTACTCCGGGATGCCTCTCGGACACGGCGAGAAGTCAGTCATCATGTTGCTGAAATGGGGGCTCGAGATGACCGACGACGAGATCCTGGCCATCCGGTGGCACATGACGGCCTGGGACCTTGCGTTCCAGAGTCCGGAACAGAAGGAATCACTCCGTATCGCAAGGGAGAAGACGCCCCTGTGTTCCCTTATCCAGTGCGGGGATTCCATATCCACAGGTCTTCTAGAGCGATAAATGAGCCATGCAGAAAGAATACGTAAAGAAGGCGCTCCGCATCCTTGTCTGCATCCTCTGCTGGCTTACCGTCTCCGTCGCGTTCCCGTTTCTGACGAAACGATGGGACCTCATCAGGCACAGGTGGGTGAGCATCCTGCTCACGCTCGTCTCGCCTGCTGCGCTGCTGACGTATTTATTCATCCTGTTCTTGTTTGACTCCGGAGATTACAACATCGGTCCGGGTGAGACAATGTTCAGGAAAAGAGAGGAGATCGTTGCCCTCACGGGCTTCTCGGAGCTTCCCAGATACACCTTTGTAAGTGCGGTATGCAACGACTGGACGCGGGTCACCCGTGCCAGGTACGCTTACGCGGAACCCTTGTCCGACTCCGCTCTGGACTACCTCAAGGGCGTATACGGGAGCTGTTGGAATACTGTCGAGCATTCCGACCTGACCTTCATGGGGAAAAGGTGCCCGCGTTACCATCACGGCTGGTTTTCCGGGGTGGTAGAGAAACCGTCTCCGGCTCTTCCTGACAACATGTTCGTCTCGATCACGTTCGGCAGGGAAGGCTTCGAGGTGGTCTATCACCCCCAGAATTCTTTCTTTTTCGAGGGATGGACAGGTAAAGAGGACTTGAAACGAAAAACGGGGGTCGACTTCCCTTCCTTTGAAGCCATTGACTATGAGTTGAAACACGACGGATCTGCCTTCCTGGTCATCCGCTTACCCGAGGATCCGGACGAGGATTTCTACGGCCAGCTCAAGTCATCTCCGCTATGGGAGGAAAACGCAAGCGACTTTTCATTCATGAAGCAGCTTGGCAGTAACTCCGTATGGGTTTATTCGTTCAGCGTATTAAAGCATTCCCCGATCGCATCCTTGATTTATGTCAAGCGGGAGCAGACTGTTCCTTCACGCTTTTGAAAGCGACGTTAAAGACGATTGGAAGATTATCGCCAACGAACTTCCACTTCGCGGGTGTCGTGCTATATTTGTATCCGGGTTCCCGACTCTCTGTCGTCAGCGGAACCCTGCGGTCTTTGGCATACCGGGCAGATCTTGACAGCCGTCCGTCACGTTTGACGGATGTCCGGAATCTTCCGGACAATAACGTTACCACGTTATCTCGGCGGCCATTCCGGAAACCGGATAGCCGCCGCACGGTATGTGCCATCGGGCACATTTCCGTGAGCCGCACGCTCCGCGATGTCCCATCTCGAAACGTGCGCGATTCCCGAGGGGAATCTATACGATGAACACAGTCCCGGTATGCCGCCGCATTATCTCTAACCCTATCAGATTCAACCGCAATGGTAAGGAACGACTTGATAATACAGGAATGCTCGCGTCTCGCGTCGCTCAGGGACCTCCTTTTCCTTCTCAACGGGGTGAAAAGGGAGGAATACGGATTCAGATCGCACCCATTCACCATGGAGCAGATGCTCCATTTCAGCGACCCCCGCCGGAACAGGAGGCATTACGACACGTTCACCATTCCGAAGAGGTCCGGAGGCCAGCGAACGATAACGGCGCCTCGCGGGATGTTGAAGTCCTTCCAGAAGGTCGCCAACAGGGTCTTCCAGGCGTTCTATGACGCCCCTCCGTGCGTTCAGGGATTTGTAGGAGGCCGTTCGGTCGTCGGCAACGCCGGCATCCATGTGGGGATGAACTACGTTTTCAACTCGGACCTGAAGGACTTCTTTCCGAGCATCACCCAGGCACGCATCTGGACCGTCCTCCAGGCTCCCCCGTTCAGTCTCCCGAAGAGGATCGCCTCGGTCCTTGCCGGGCTCTGTTGTACGGATCTGGACTATGTGAAGGCACGATGTGCGGAGGACGGGACATCTGTTGTGGGGACTTCGAAGGGCAAGAGCGTTCTCCCGCAGGGATCCCCCGCCTCGCCTACCCTTTCCAACATCGTGTGCCGGAACTTGGACCGCCGGCTTTCCGGGCTCGCAAGGCGTTTCGGACTCCGGTACTCGAGATATGCCGATGACATCACCTTCAGCAGCCTGCATAACGTGTATCAGGAAGACGGCCCTTTCATGACGGAGTTCCAGAGGATCGTCCGTACTGAAGGGTTCGCCATTAACGGAAGCAAGACGCGGCTGTCGAGAAGAGGGCAGAGGCAGGCTGTCACCGGGCTGACCGTGAATGACAAGGTCAACGTGCCGCGCAAGTATGTCCGGGATCTCGACTGCCTCATCCACATCTGGAAGAGATACGGTGCGTCTGACGCCTATGCGAAATTCCTGTCACGGAACATGGCCAAAGTTTCAGGGACCGGTCTTACGTATTATCCCAAAATGGAGGATGTCATCAAGGGGCGCCTGGCATACATCGGAATGGTCAAGGGCAGGCGTTCTCCTGTTTATCAGAGACTACTCGGCAAGATGGATACCGTCAGACACAGGACCTCGCTCGGGACCATCCGGTATGTCCATTCCTGGCGCATCTCCGAGTTCGAATCCCTGACGGGCTTCTCCCTCGACATGGAGAAGGGCCCTTCAGGAAAGTGGTACTGCCGTTTCGGCCCCGAAGGCCACCGTGTTTTCGTCTGCATGAGCCGCTGGTGCCGTTCCAGGCTGACGGGCATACTCGAGAGCAATGACCAGGCCGCATTGAATGAGTTCAAGGGGATGAACCGGATCGGATTGTGTTTCGACGCCAGGTCGCTCGATACGGAAGCCAGAGGCGATTCCCCGATAGTCGACGACCTCTCCCCTTATCTGGACGGCCCTTATTCCGGGCATCGTTTCTTCTGGATGATCTTCCGCAGGGTGTCACCGAACAGCGGTCCTCACAAATCGTTCTTCGAGCTCGTGGACGAGCGTGTATCGAAAGAAGGGAGGGAACTGATGAAGACACTGGGTCTGAAGCCCGTCTCGATAGACAGAGGTCCATCGTTGATCAATACAGCTCCTGTCTCCCCTACTGACTGCTTTGATGACACATATGATTTTTATATCCGTCCCTTCTAAGTGGACGTCAGTATCCGCGAGAATCAAGCAGAATGTCACGAACCCATTCGGGGCATAACTGGAGGTCGTGGTTGAAATCGTCGGTCGGGACGCCGGATAGATGGAACTTTATTGCCTCCTTCTCGTCAGCCTTTATCCTATCCTTTCCGACGGCGCGGATCCCGTTGGAAAGGAGCTGCATCTTCCGGTTACGGAATGCGAATATCCTCATCTCGGAGGTGTGACGGAATTCTATTGTCCGTCCGTTGCTGAGATGGATGATCCGTGGCGCCCCATCGGTCAGGTAGGTTGTCCTCGAGAACTGAAAAGCGGCAAGCCCTACCAGATACGCGGCCTGGTCACCGTAAGGGACGATTCGGATCCTCGACTTTTCCGCAACTGCAGCGGCGATCGAATCGGGCTCTGGAAGTATCATCTTCATTCCGTAATCCGATACCTTCGGGAAGCAGAACACACCTCTGGCAAGGCGCACGATCTGGCCATCTTTCGCCATTTCGGCGAGCGTGAACCGGACGGTGCTGTCAGGCCAGCGGTCATAGTACTCCTGGGCGAAGAAAATCCGCCCCCTTCCCTTCTCTATCAGGTCCTGGAATATGTCCTGTTCTATTGTGTTTTCGCTCATTACCAACAAAAATATAAAATATTTGTTGGTAAACCAAACAAAAACACATAACTGACACACAAAACATGAGACAATCCTCGCGAATATAGTTGAAGCAATACTTCAAGTACATTCATAAGACTCTGTTATGGCACGCGAATGCAACCAGCAACGTGTATCAATCAAGAAAGCGGCCGCTACTCTCATTTTATGAAGACTAGTTTATAGTCCCTTAGAAACAAGGTCTATAAATGAAGGTTGAAAAACGGCTTTCAACTATTCACCGCCCCCGAGGATGTCCTTCAGGCTCGCCGGTTCCTTCCTGGAAGGGCGAACGCCCTGGTTGGGAACGACAGAGGAAGGATCACGCAGAACCATGGACCCGTCTATGACGATACCGAACTTCTCCTTGAGGTGCTTTCGGATGGAGTTGATCACATAACCCTGGACATTTGCTGCCCGAAGTGCGGCCGGAGCGATCCCGTCAAGGAAATCCAGAATATCGTCACACTCTTTCTGCGCCGTGTCGAACAGGGTGATGTTCGCCTTGATGCCCTGAGCGTCAAAGTAGAACTTGTTCTTGAGCATCATGTAGAGCTCGCGGTCAAGCAGCAGCGAAGGATCCACCTGCTTGCGGACGGCATCAGTCGTCTCGTTCGCCATCCTCCTGACCGGGAAGAAGGTGACCGACGTGATGGCGGGACGACCCTTGCGGCCCTTGTTCACCTCTGCAGACTTAGCGGCATTCAGTATGTAGTCAAAGGAATACGGACTTACACGGTCCAGCTCCTCCTTCGCGGCAACGATCGTGTTCTTGACGAAATCGTCTACCTTCTTGTACTTCTCAGTGAGCCCCCACATCTGCCGGAGGTCTGAAATCGAATAAGTGATCGGCTCACTTTGCTTGCTGACAAGCTTGTAAATGCGCAGGGAATACTTGCCGCGCAGTTTTACCGCAGTTTCAAGCTCATATTTCCGGAATCCCTTCGAGAAATCAAGCATCGCCTTCCAGATGTTCCGGTTAACCCGGATAACCATCTTGCCGGCGACCTTATCCACGTCCACCTCGTTCAGAATCTGGGTCGCACGGTACTTCTGCTCATCCTCGTATTCCAGGAAACGGCCCATGAGATTGCGGACGGCGGTCTTGGCCTTCGAATAATTCTTGTCATCCTCGCCGGAAAGGATGTCCTTCACCGGGATGATCACCTCGGCGTCCCCCCACTCCCCTATCTCAACCTTCCTGATGTTGGTACCGCCTTTGAAGTCAAGGCCACGAATCTCACGCTGGGCCAGCTCCACCAGACGGAGCAGCAGGCGCTCAGAATAGATACCGAAGTCATGACGTACCGTAGAAAAGATGTACGACTCGACGACTTCTTTGGAGATAATCTCCTTCTGGGGTTCATTAGTGGCCATCAAAACAGTTTTACGAAGAAAAGAATACCGGCTCCTCCATTTCTACGAGCAAATATAAAAGGTTTTCGGGAAAAAAGCAAAGGCAAGTAGAATTTTTGCGAGAACAATACGAACGAAACGCCCTGAAATTAGTATTACAAAACTCGCTAAAAAAACCATCCAAAGTACACAGAATCGGCCTTTCAGAGCATTCCAAGCCATTTTCTTATTATAAGAGGCTGACTAGAAAGCTTTTCGCGCAATTTCATTGAAAACCAGGTCTAATTCAAGCTCAAGGCACTCATCTCAAATAGAGAGCCTACGTTAGAAACGAACTGATTCCCAGCACAAGATACAAGATGGTTAATGCTAGTAACTAAACTGTTTTGAAGGCCGTCTTTCAAGTGGTTCTAGCATCGGTATTCTTTTACTCGCTAAAACAAAAAAGGAATACAGGACTCGCAAAATGTGGTCCACTCAGTATTCCAACACTCGGGCAAATGCCTTACAAGGCTCGTTCAAATAAACCGTCGCACGAAGGTAAAATCCATGTAAATCAATTAATTATTCAACCTGAATCCGCTATACCTTAAGACATAGATAGGTCATATCAATAAGGAATAAGACAAAGACCCAAAAGGAAAAGAAAAACGATGAAAGCAAACCTCACGGCGCCCCTGAGTATTCCAAAACTCGCTCTATCCAGGCGGGCATTCCACATCTCGCAGAATTCAGCGCGGCCGTTATTAAAAAACTCGCTACAACACCTTCCCCGACTCGCCAAACTGAGAAGCAATTACCCCTACAAACATCTACATTTCAACTACTTGCAACATTAATTGAAATCAAGCCTTAAGACATTAATACGTTATATCCTCAAAGAATAAAGACAAATTCTCAAAGGGACGTGAAGCAAGTACGCTGCCCACCCCGATCATGGTGGACAAAACAGGATGAGCGACGGCCGACAGAAACGAAAGTCAGTGCAACCTCGGGTCTCTCTGGAAGAGAGACTGGCAATGTGCTGATAATCTGCACAGGTAGACAGCCGGAATCATGAAGATCTCTCCCCTCCCCTGCAGACAGGCTCCCATTCCGCACCCATGCGAGTATTCCAAATCTCGCAAAAACACGGATTAAACCGGCCTAACGAAAGTATTCTTTTTCTCCCATTAATTCATTGAATCTGTATTCCAAGACTCGTTTAACCCATTGTTAATTTGTAGCAGAATACGCTGATATACAATGATTTACAAGGTTAACTTAATTCAACCTTATTACATATAATTACATGCTGGGAGCCAGATTCTTTTTCTCGCTTTAATCGGCCTTGCCGTCCATGAACCGGGTGAACGAAGGGAACCCATTCTCCGCCTCCTTTCTGAACAATCTCATCCCCTCGACCGCCTTCTCCCTCAGATGGATAAAGCCATCAGGAATCCTGCCAGAGAAATCGTCCGGGTCGATCAGATAGCGGGGAACGTCCTTCCGGGCGAGGTGTACCAGGTCCGGTGCAACTCCGACCGACAGCGATGTCCCCACGACGACGAACACGTCCGCTTCCCGGCAAAGCCGCGCCGCTTGTTCGGATACAAAGGTCGGGTACTCGTCAAAAAAGAGAACCGCCGGCCTGAGCTGAGAACCATCGGCCGCCAAATCCCCGGGAAGGATCGGCCTTGCAAGCGGAAAGTCCTTGATGCAGCTGAGGTTGAGCCGGCTCCTGGACGAGGTGACTTTCGTCAGCTCGCCGTGAAGATGGATCACTTCCCTGCTGCCGGCCCTTTCATGGAGATCGTCGACATTCTGGGTGATCACCGTCACGTCATGGATGCGCTCCAGTTCCGCCACAATCCTGTGTGCCTCGTTTGGGCGGGCGGACAGGAGCTCCCTTCTTCGCTGGTTGTAGAAAGCAAGAACCTTCTCCGGATTCTCATGGAGCGCGGATGCGGTGCAGAGCTCTAGGGGATCGACCTGCCGCCACAGCCCGTCCGGATCGCGGAAGGTGCACAGCCCACTTTCGGCGCTGATTCCAGCTCCAGTGAGGAAGACGATATGCTGGCGGACGCTCATCACGTCACAAATATAGTGTTTTCCTGAGAATGTGGCTCATTTTAAAGTTATATATTTTGATAGAAAAATATTTTTATATAAATTTGCATAAACTATTGATTTGTAGATATGGGATACACAGTCTGCTTTGCCAACAACAAGGGCGGTGTCGGAAAAACCACCACATCCGTCGCAATCGGCCAGGCCTGGGCCAGGATGGGAAAGAAGATCCTCTTCGTTGACCTCGACTCCCAGGCGAACCTCACGTCGATGGTGAGCCCGCTCGCTCCCGAGGACCACAAGCTGACGATACGCGACGCCTTCATCGACAAGAACAACTTCAGCATCGAACACGTCAGCGAGAACATCGACCTGGTCCCCTCGGAACTCTCGCTCTCCAACTTCGACCGGGATACAGCCGCGGTAACTGGGCGCGAATACCTCCTTGTGGACCTTCTCAAGCCGGTGAAGAACAACTATGACTTCATCATCATCGACTGCCCCCCTGCCCTGGGCCTTATCACGTACAACGCCCTGATAGCCTCCGACCACCTCGTGATGGTGGCCACTCCGGACGGACTCGCCTATTCCGGCATGGTCATGGTCGCCAACCTATACGCGGACGTGCGTTCCAGCGCGCGCCTGAACCAGAACATCCAGCTCTCCGGTGTTGTCATCACCAAATATGAGAGGAACAAGCTCTCTGACATGTATGTGCAGAAAGTTCGGGACGAGCTTGGCGCCGCCTTCATCGAGCCTGTCATCCATAAGGCGACCAAGATCGCCCAGGCCGGATCCTTCAACCAGAGCATCTACGAGTACGATCCCGACGGCAAGGCCACCAAGCAGTATGTCGAGGTCGCCCAGAAACTCGCGCTCAGGATTATGGACGAGGAGTAATTTTATAGAAAAATATATTTATAGTAAAATATATCATGGCTAAGAAAACCGACCCGTTTGACAAGTTCAGGGAGGCCACTCTGGGTGGTGGAAGTCCTCTGAGCGGCGCCCTCCAGGGTGCTACAATCCGGAGTTCCGAGCGCAAGCAGGATGAGACTCCCCTACCCTCTCCTGTCAAAAAATCCAAGAATGCTAACCGCAAGTTGGTCAGTTTCCACATCGATTCGGATGTTTTCCTGAAGCTTGGCCAGCTCAAGTTCGAGATGGGAACCAAGTATGACGATCTCTATAATGAGGCGGTCAGGGACCTTCTCGTCAAGTACGGAAAACTCTAGCACCCCCCTGCCCTATCGTAATTTAACGCTGCCTTCTCAGGTAGCGTTTTTTATATTTATCTATAAAAATATTTTTATAGCCTAGTTCTTCCTTTATTTCTAATCACTTGTTTTTCTGCGCTATACATTTTCTCTTATTTTCTTTTCTATAGAAAAATATAAAAATATATTTATAGATACTTCTTTTCTGTTTGTCTCATTCTTCCACCAGTTCTTCTATGCGAATTATTCCATTCTCTGTAAAGACCGCTCAATGCTGAACCTTCTGTATTGACTTGATTTATATAAAACTATTTTTATAGATTTCTATATTTATAGATAAATACTTTTCTATATAATTCCCCTCTCTTTTGTCATTCTGGCTTTCCCTTACGGAGTCCTGCTTTCTTTTATTTCCTTCCGATTCTCTCGGATGTTTTTTATAATTATCTATAAAAATATATTTCTATATAATTCTATTCTTTTAAGCATTGTCTCGGTCATGTAATTCACTTTTATATTTTACTATAAAAGTATAAAAATATATTTCTATAAAAATATAAGTATCTAAAATGTACCGTAACTCTCTTGCATGGCGTGATTCTTTTCATGATATTTTTATAACTTTGTATGTCAGGCTATCGTCATGATGGAAGAATCATATCTCGACATATTGAAGGATTGGGAGACCCGCGTCGCCGATCCCGAAGTCTATGAGCATATGGACGTCCTATTTCCTGAATTCTCCTTCCGGAGGGTCCAGAAGGGGAGCGACCGTGACCACTGGGCTTCCCGCTACAAGATGGATCTGACTCTTCCGAAAGTGCGGAATGCTGAAAAAACGGTCGTATACCGTTGTGAGATGCGTTTCCGCGAGCAGGGTAACTGGTCCAATGGGATCGGGGTCATGGACAGGATCATGCAGGACAGGGGCCTGCGCTCGGTCTACGAGGCGTATAAGTGGGCAGCGTCCAGTCTCTCCCTGTCGATGCCGAAACCTGACTCGAAGGAAGTGGGGGAGGCAATCTCCCGCTCACAGCGCCGTACGGCCCTCCTGGAGACCCTTTGGGACTATTTCTGCTGGAACCTCGAGAACAACAGGTCCCAGAAGGCGGCCTCGGTCCGCCAGTACCTCAAGAAGCAGCGCGGGTTCTCGTCCAAGCAGGTATCGTCCCTTGGACTGGGTTTCGTCCCGGACTGGAGCAAGGTTGTCCGGTACATCACTATTGACAAGAAATACGGTCTCGATGAGCTGGACGAGGTCTGCGGAGTAAGGAACTCCGACGGGTATACCTCGGTGGGGAAGACCCATCTGCTTGCCATCCCTTATGAATGCGGGGGAGTGCTGAAGGGGTTCCTCTTCAGACGGGTGGACGATTCCCGCGAAGGCCCGAAATATATCGCCACGGCGGGACTGGACCGCAAGTCGGTGTTCTTCAACATCCCCGCGGACACGGAACCGAAGGAGATCGTCGTCGTTGAAGGGGAGATGGACGCCTTGAAGGCGACGGCTGAGGGAATCTCCGGTGTCGTGGCCATCGGCGGCTCGGAAATCGCCGGAGAGCGGCGCCGGCAGGTTGAAGATGCATTCAGGAGGGGAGTGACGAGGATCACGCTTTGCCTGGACCTGGACGCCCTCAAGGAGGAGCCGTCGCTCGGGAACACTTCGTCCAGGCACGACCACCTGATGAGGTCGGTGCATACCATAAAGGATGTGGATTCTGCGTTCGAGGATATCTACGTGGCCCTTTTCAGGGAACCTTCCGATCCCGACGAATTCGTCCGGGAGAAGGGAGCGGAGGCTTTCAGGGAAATCATTGCGGAAGCGCTCCCATATTGGTCCTATCTGTTTAATTACAAGGAAGGTAAACTCTGAAATCCCTTTGGCCTTCGAACTTCATTTTAAGTGTTATTTTATATTTTTATATAAAAATAGAAAGATACGGCGGGTCTGGTCGACAGGACTTGGCGAACAAAGAGTTCGCAGTCGGTCCTTACCTTTGCGCCAACAAAACAAACAGCCATGCCAGTAAGCAAAGACGCGATGGCGAGATACAGGATCATCGACCGCCTGCTCGCCGACCCCAACAGGGACTATACGACCAAACAGATACTCGAGCAGGTGAACTGGACGTGTCCGAACGTGACGCTCCGGATGATCCAGAAGGATATCAAGACGCTCGAGGAGGAATTCGGAAAGGAGCTCGTCCGCAACGCCGGACGGCGGGGGACTGTCCGATATGCCGACCAGTCGGAGCCGCTGTTCTACCAGGAACTGACCGGTGACGAGGAGGAAGTCCTCAGGGAAGTTCTCAGGAGCCTCGGGCAGTTCGACGGGCTTGACAACTTCACGTGGCTCGAGCTGCTGAAGAAGAAACTCGACGTCGGTTCGGCCTCGAGCCAGCAGCCGCTGATCTCCTTCAGCAAGAACGACGGGCTCCAGATCCCCGACACCCTTCTCGGCCGGCTCTTCTCTGCGATTTCCCGCAAGTCGGTCATCAAGATCACCTATACCGTATTCGGCCGCCAGCCCAAGGAGTATACGGTCCACCCCTACCAGCTGAAGCAGTTCAACGACCGCTGGTTCCTCCTCTGCACGCCGGTCGCCGACGAGTTCTATCCATTCGACCCGGAATTCATCGCGACCTTCCCGCTGGACCGCATCGCGTCCGACTTCGAATACGTCGAGGACGTTCCGTACTGCGAGACCCCGGTGGACCTCAAGGCCCGTTTCGACGAGATCATCGGCGTGACGCTCAAGAAGGACGCCCCGATCGAGGAAATCTATTTCGCCGTGTACAAGGACTCCCTTCCTTATATCCAGACGAAATACATCCACACCTCCCAGATCCAGTTGGAGGGGGACTGGGAGCAGGACTTCAGGGAGCGGTATCCGGCCCTGGGTGACTGGACCTTCTTCTCCATCGAGTGCCGGCCCAACAACGAGCTGTACGCCCGTTTCGCCTCGTACGGCAAGAACATCATGCTGATTGAGCCCGTAGAGATGCGCCGCCACCTCCAGGAGATACTCCGTGCCGCGGCGGACAACTATGGTCTGCTTCCCGAGTGACCACCGGAGGAATCGCCCTCCGGTCGCGACTTCGCTCCTGCTTTGATGAAAAGGTTTTCCGCACTTGTTTGGCGAACATAGGTTTCGTTTTTAGTCCCGACCTTTGTATCCGGAAACCAAAACCAACGGATATGAAGTACGAGAAACCCTACCACAGCGAAATGAAGTACATCAAGAACATGAGCGGAATGCTCTCCGAGGAGCGCCTTTCCTTCCTGGACGGCAAGCGTCTCTGCGACGTGGACATCTTCATCGAGAGCAACTCCACGGTCAGGAAGGTCCGCCGGATCATCGAGAAGCGTGTCTGCCAGGAGTACTGGAGGACACGGTCCGACAAGGGGGACAACGGCGACCGTCAGCGGATGCGCCGCCATGTGTCGAACCACTTCAAGAACATCTACAGCGCGGTCCCTTCCGGGTACCGGTACTGCGCCTGACCATATCATATCTGTCTTTATTGTTACTGGAATAACGCCGACATGAGAACGAACATCCGCATATCCCTTTTCCTTTCAGTTGCTGTCGCTTTCCTCTGCCTTTACGGCTGCAGGCTGCGTCACGTCTCCCCGTCGGATCCCGGTTATCTCCGGAGTGCCGAGAAGTACTATGAGCGGATAGGGGAGGGCGAGGACGTGGATTGGAACGAGGAGATTCCGGTCTTCCACTATTGGCGGGAGATTCCCTCCGGGGACTACTATTTCGACGTTCCCTCCGATGAACAGGTAGGGGAGTGGCAGGAACTGTGCGAGGAGAGGAACCAGACCGATTCCACGTTTAGGTTTTATGTCCAGGGCTGCTATGCGGACATGAACCAGTACGTCACCGTGATGGATTTCGTCGAGCTGTGGTACCATGACGACTCGCGCATCTTGGATGACGACCTCACCACCTGGCGGCTCATGCAGTATGACACGCTGATGAACAAGGTCCCGGACTCCGAATTCGACAAGTTCTTCTCGATCAAGAATACTGTACAGGGGCTGCTCCTGTTCGAGGCCGGGAGCCAGTGGGAGCTGAATTTCCAAGCCGGTCTGGAGGCTGACTTCCAGGAGTACTACGACCGCCTCCTGGTCCGTGAGGCCGTCCGTCACTCCGGAGGGAGACTCGGAGAAGCCCTCGAAAAGGAGCAGGAAGCCTGGCTCAGCTACCATGCGGCGGTGGACTCCGCCTTCCGCGTCATCGATGGCGACCCTCACGGGCTGGTCGGATCCGCTTGGTCCATGGCCATCGGCGGAATACTGTCCGACAATGCACGGATGCGGGAGGTCTCGCTCGGGGACTTCTATTTCGCGCTCACCGACAGCCTGGATTACCGGTTTGCCCACAGGAGGAGCATGATAGGGGAGTATGACATCGAGAGACATTCCAGGGTGACCGAGGGCGACGTTCTGAGGGAGTATGGAAGATTCTCAGCGTTCTTCCGTGACAAGGATTTCTTCGAGCCGGAGTTCTCTTATCCGCTGGCCGTTCTCCGTTCCGCATTGGAGGAGGAGAAGTCCGCCTGGACCCTCTGGATGGCTTCACGCCGCAAGGTATCCTCGCTCCTGGAAGGTCTCTGCAAGGATGCGTATGACAACTCTACGAACAACGTCCTCAGGTACAAGCTCATCATGCTGAAGAACCGGTATCAGGGGTACGGAGTCATAAGCGGGTACACCGAGGAGTGTCTCCTGCCCTATACCTGTGATGACTCGGAGATAGCCCCGTTCAGCTTCGAGGAGAAATGGAGGGCGCACTAGCCCCGGCCCTTTCCGGGCATTCCTGTCCCGGCTGCCGGCACTGAACTGCCGTGCCAAACTATCGATCGTTTTTTCATGGTGAAACCTAGTTTCGCGATGAGAGACGGACTTAGCGTCTGAAACGGTCGGAAAAAGACCCGCCCGAGGCGTTGCCTGGGCGTTTTCTGGAAAACCATATCCTTCTAGGTCATCGCGAACATAGGGTGCGCGATACCGCGTTACCTTTGTACTACTGAAGCCAAGAACCATGAAAATTGCGGGAATCCCTGGATCATCGATCTCGATCAGGCGGGCGTTAGGAATCGACGTCCTCAAGAGAAGCGTTGCCCGTGCGACGGGCATTCCAACGACGAGGCAGGGACTTGAGCGCAAGATCGGACGGGCTGTCATCAAGTCCGTAATCAAAGCCTTCGACAAATAAAACGAACGTACAGTTCGTCAAAGGCGGCTAGCTTTGCACCGTGAATCCGTGAGATCCACTCTTGCGGAAGACGAACCACCAACCATTGCCGAAACGATCAAGACCAATGCCGAGAATTACAGTGACATTCAAGGACGGAGTCAACGCCTGGATGCAGGGCGCATCCACTTCATTCACCTACAGCGGGATGCTGGAGGGTTTCCTGACGGCGGGAACGCGGAGCATCCTGAGCCGTCGCGCCGAGAGGATGCCGTTGCGTGAACCGGAAGGAGACGGTCCGCGCCTTTCTACGAAAGGGAGGTCCTTCTCTCCCAAGGGGTACTACCTTCTGGAGCCTTCTTTCATGTACGAGGGGGACTTCTGGGGTTACGACAGGGAGAATCCGGATACGGCCCCGAATCCTTTCTGGGGGCAGTGCCTCAAGGACAACGAGCTCTCGGCCTCCATAGAGATACCGGGAAAGGAGGGGAGCTACAGGATCGTGCTCGAATGGTTCCAGAGTACGGAGGAACTATCGACGCGTCCGCTCACCGATCTGGTGCAGGAGGCCGTCGCATCCCTCTCCTTCGAGGAGATCAAGGACTACTGCATCTATGAGGAATGGGACTGAGGGTAGGATGCCACCTATGAAGAAGGTTACCTTTCCGGAAACGACGCATTAAAAGATATCGGAACCAAGAGAATCCAGAAACAATGTTTTTACGCACAATGAATAGAATCATCGCCATCCTGTCGGCCCTTATGCTGACCCTGCTCTGTGGCCAGGCCAACGCCCAGAAGTCCAAGACCGACAACGACTACAACCTCCAGCGCGCCTGGGAGGCTCTCCGCGAGGAGAATGACGAGGCCAAGGCTTTCGATCTCGTGAACAGGCAGCTCAAGGAGACGCCGGACAACGTGCAGGCGCTCCTTCTCCGTACCCGGCTGTACAGGAAGAAGGGGGAGTACGGTGCCGCCCTGTCCGACGTAAACCGCGCCCTGAAGGTGAACAAGCCCAAGAAGAGCGAGATCGCCATGTCGACCCTCCATTGGTGGCGGGGGCACCTGTATCAGGACATGGGGGAGACGCAGAAATCCTCCGAGGCGCTCGGAAAGGCCTATGCCCTTGCCAGGAAGGACAACAAGGAGAACCTGCAGGGCATCTCTTTCGACTACGGATGCTCCCTGGCGCTGCTGGAACGGTATGATGAAGCCGACGCCGTCTTCGATGCCATGCTGGAGGAGGACGAGACGGACTCGGCGGCGATGGTCGGGAAGGCTAGCACGCTGATCGAGCGGGGGAGGGACCGCGAGGCCGTCGACATTCTTGACAGGGCCAGGAAGTATTCCGAGAACTACTCCGAGATTTACCGCTTCCAGATGAAAGCCTACCGGAATCTCGGTGAGTACAACAAGGCCATAGACGCCGCCGTGTCCTTTTATGACAAGGACGATGACCCTCAGCTGGACACCGTTCTGTCCGTCTTCTCGAAGAACGCGAACTATGCGTCGGCGACTTTGAAGGCGAAGTCGAAGAAAAGCGAGGATCCTGCTCAATGGAAGTATCTCCTGGCCCGTTTCCAGGAGCACATGCGGGATTATGCTGCGGCCATCCGGACATATGACGCGCTGGAGGAGGAGTTCGGCAGGGATGATGTGATCGACTACAGGCGGGCCGAATGCTATGACGAGCTGGGCATGTGCGACAAGGCCAGCGCTCTGCTGGGAAGGCTGATCGAGAAGGAGCCCGACTGGCTGCTCCTCGTCACCCGGGGTGATGTCTTCCTGAAGGCCGGAATGCTGGACGAAGCCATCAAGGATTACTCGGCGGCCATAGAGGAGGTCCCCGACGGAGCATATGCCTACTACAAGAGAGGCTGGTGCCGGGAGATGAAAGGGGAGAAGGACAAGGCGATGGAGGATTACAACCTCGGCATCGACAACAGCCAGGACTACCCCTACCTGTACCTGATGCGCGGGGAGCTCCTGCTCGGAAATGGAGACAAGGACGCCGCGGAGAAAGACTTCGAGACCGTCCTGCAGAAGGACACCCTGGCTGACAACGGCAGCTGCCGCCAGTACGCCCTGCATTTCCTCGGCAGGGACAGGGAGGCGGAGGAGTGGATGGACAAGATCATCGCCGCCGAACCCGACGACGACGGCAATTACTATGACCGCGCCTGCCTGTATGCCCGGATGGGTCGGCTCGAGGAGGCCGTCGCTGCCCTGGAGACCGCCTTCGAAAAGGGCTATCGGAGTTTCGGACACATTATGGACGATGACGATATGGATCCGGTCCGTGACCTGCCGGAGTTCAAGTCGCTGATGGCCGAGTATCAGGCAAAGCATGAGGCTTACCGGAGGGAGCATGAGCTATCGTCCGGGGAAGAGAAGGAGGAGACCGTCACCGAAATCGAGATAACCCGCAAGAGGGGCGGAACCTTCGAGATCCCGTGCGACATCAACGGCCTCCCGCTGCAGATGATCTTTGACACGGGTGCATCCGACGTGACCATCTCCTCGGTCGAGGCGAACTTCATGCTCAAGAACGGGTATCTCTCCGAGAAGGACGTGAAGGGAAAGCGTTACTACCAGATTGCCAACGGCCAGCTGAGCGAGGGAACGGTCATCACCCTTCGCGAAGTCAAGGTCGGCGAGGCGGTCCTCCGCAACGTGGACGCCTCCGTGGTGAACAGCCAGAAGGCGCCTCTTCTCCTCGGACAGAGTGCGATGGAACGCTTCGGTACCATCACCATCGACAATATCAACAACCGGCTTCTCATCAAACACTGATCAATCGATAGAAGAATTTCCGAATCATACAAATCCCTCTTCCAGGGCCCTGGAAGGCCGATTGAAACTTTTTTCCAAAAGAGACGTATTATATGCACCCCATCCGATACCAGACACTGAATATCCAACTGATGAAAATGAATGCAATTATGGCAGGCCTGACGGCCCTGCTCCTCCTTTGCGCCTCCTGCGCCCCCAGGGCGGACAAAGCGGACAATAATGAAGATCCCCGGCCCGAACCGGTTAAGGTGGTGACGGTCGATACTACCGTGCGCGGGCTGGTAATCTACTATCCTCCTACAGACTCCATCGAACTCCGGTGTTTCGACCGTCCGGACCCGAAGGTGGACAGCTCCGTCGTCTTCTGCTGCGCTGCCGCTTTCACAGCGGACTGGGGGTCCGAGCCCGATCACGCACGCATCTGCGGTGACCATGTGAGCCGGGGAGTATTCTACAAACGTCCGCGACTCAAACGGAACACCGGAGCCTTCATAGTCCAGGAGAACGGCTGGTTTTTCGATCATATGCCGGATGCCGACCAAGAATACTTCCGGACCGGCTTCCGAGCAGCGGTGACCGCTTTCAGGCAGGAGATGATGATTCATATCGGCGAGAGGGTGCCGACGACCCGCCCGGACAGCAATGTGAACCAGTTCCGCGCCTTGTGCCAGATCGGCACCAAGCTCTGCGTCGTCGATTCAGCGGAGGCCATGCGGTTCGGAGATTTCATCCAGTTGCTGCTGGATGCCGGGATGAGCGAGGCCCTTTATATGGACATGGGCCCCGGCTGGAACTATTCCTGGTACAGGGAATACGCTGACAGCAGTGCGACATGGATCCACTCCGCCACCTTGTCAAGTGCGACAAACTGGCTGGTTTTCTGCCATATTTAGCTTTGGCACGCCATTTGTGTAATATTGACACGAATTATTTCCCCGCTAAAACTTAATCCCCACAATCCTACAATGAGTAGAGTATTTCACCTCAAATTCAACAAGGAGGCCGATGGTGACTGGTACATCGACTTCCCCGGTTATCCCTTCGCGCACCACAACCTCATGATGGTCGCCGGAGCCAACCAGCTGTGCGCCTATGTCGCCGAGAAGGAGGGCCACCCGCGCCGCGCCGTCGTCGACGTGACCATCAACGACCATCTCCTTGACGGCCGGGTGCCGGACATCACGATGGAGCGGTTCAACATGGGCTACGGCGCCACGTACCGGAACACCCTTCCCTCGGGACTTCCTCCCGTCGTCGACTGGGACGGGCGCGAGGTCGAGGTCGACCAGGCCTGGCTGTGCCCGGTGACCCTCCTGGTGCTCTTCCAGTATCCGAAGAAGATCAACCTGTATATTCCCGAAAACGCCTAATCAGAAAAGACCATGGCAGCAATTGCTATCATCATCAGCATCGTTCTCTGTGTGGTCCTCTGCTCCTTCCTGAAAGACCGCAAGGAGGAGATCGACAAGTTGAACGGAGACATGAAGCAGCAGCGCGAAACCAACCTCGAGCTCCTTAAGCGGATACCCGTCACCAGCGAAGGGGAAGCCGGAAGGTCTGAGCCGCTCAACGTCGGAAAGATAGCCGACGCGGTCCGGATGGAGGGGTTCTTCCCTGAAGTCGAGGAGACCGGCGTCAGGTTCAAGAGCCAGGGCGAATCATTCTATGTCGACGCCGAACGCCTGCCCCTCTTCTTCATCGTCAAAAGCTACAACGTCGACCCTGACAACTGGGAGATGGACATCCTCCGGGACGCCGCTCACCTGATGTCCGATGCACTCATCCTGGTGAAGGCGACATTCTCGGACGACGGCAGGACACTGAACTTCTTCGTCGCCGCCCAGGACCGGAACTACGAGAGCTTCCGGGCGAACCTGACGCATTACATGCGGATCATCGAGGACGGGCAGCGGAAGATGAACGAGGAATACAACCGCATGTTGGACGAGAGGCGGGAGGCCGCCTTGAAAGCCAATCCCGTCATGCCTTCCGTCCAACATGAAAACAAGATCCTTTCATGAACGGAATGGGTACATCCAAGGAAGTGGGTTGGGCCCTGATGCAGGCCGGCCTCTCACCGTTCTCGCTGGATGCGGACATGTTCCAGGTTGTCCACGAGGGGGAGAACTATGCGGTTCACACGGACCGGTTGCCCGAGGTATACATCGAGAAGCGGGTGCCGCTCTACCACTTCGAGTTCGGGGGCGATAGCGTGATCGTCTGCCAAGCGATGGACAGGGTCAACGTCCGCAGGACCCCGGTTGTCGTTTTCAGGGCCGAGTCGACGGACACCGTCACCTTCCGCATCTGCATCCGTCCCGAATCCGTGGAGGCGTTCACGGATATGCTCAATGAGTGTTTCCTCCGGATCGAGCAGGCCATGGATGCGTTCGGACAGGCATGCGAGGTGGCGGTTCGGAGGAAAACGATTTAACGAACACAAACATTATTACACAGAAAAACGATATGAAGATCTTTACCAAGTTTTTCAAGAAGAATGATGTCGGAGGAGAAGACATCAAGAAGACCGGGATTGACGTGCACGAGGTCAGGAAGGAGGCGGGCCACGTTCCCGAAGCGAAGGCCGACGCACCGAAGGAGGACAAGGAGGCGAAGTCTCTCGACGCCGTCGCCCCGAGGGAGATCGGCAAGCTGGACATGGTCATCGCCTTCGACACCACCGGTTCGATGGCCGCATACATTGAGGCTGTCCGGAAGGAGGTTTCCGACCTTATCCCCCGGCTCTTTCGTGACAATCCGGACCTGCGCCTGGGAATCGTCGCGTTCGGGGACTACTGCGACATGAGGAATGCGCAGGAGTACGGCGCCGCCTACCAGTGCATCGCTCCGACTGACAACGAGAACGAACTGATGAGGTTCATCAAGGAGTCGAAGGACACCAGCGGCGGGGACGGGGACGAGTTCTACGAGCTCGTGATCCGGAAGATCGTGGGAGAGACACCGTGGAGGGAGGGTTCGACGCGCTCCATCCTTCTTATCGCCGACGCCTGGCCACACCCTCTCGGGTATTCCTACAGGAACTATGTCGTGGACAACCGCATCGACTGGAAGGAGGAGGCGGGGAAGGCCGCCGCCCTCGGAATCCGGATCGACACGGTAACCATCACCGATGCCGAATGGTTCAGGGAGCTGTCCCGGATTACCAACGGCACCAGCGTTCCGTTCCAGTCCAGCCACAAGACGGGCCGGATGATGCAGGCTGCCATCTACTCGAAGGGGTCGAGGAAGGCGAGAAGGCTCTTCGACGAGATGTACGACGCCTGCGAGGACGAGGAGATGAAGGCCGTGTATCACAGCCTCAAGCGTGACAGGGACGATATGGAATAACATAGATGAAGCGGATGAGAATACTATTGATACTGCTCGCCGCCATTCTTCTTGTCATCTTCGGCAAGATGGTCTGGGTGGCTGTCATGACAAGGCATCTCGGTTCGTTCGAATCCGAGCGGACCGACATCCTCAAGAGACGCAGCTATCTCCTGGAGAAGGTCGTGACGGATCCCCGGGGGCTGGTGGATGCGATGCCTCCGGTCTTCGGGGAACACTACCAGGGAGAATGGGCCATCTATTCGACAGCCATGCTCTCCGCGGCGCTGGTGAACACCGCCATCCTTTACCCGGAGACCCGGGAGGAGGCCGTCGAGAAGATAGACAGCCTGATCCGGATCACCATGTCTCCTGAGCTCCGCAGGTACGATGCGACCACGTGGGGGGAGGACCCGCTCGAGACTCTCGGCGGGGACAAGAGCCACATCTCCTACATCAGCCTTCTGGCATGGATGGTCAGCGGCTACAAGACGATCGGCGGGGGAGGGAAGTTCGACGCCCTGTTCGACGCCCTCTGCAGGGCGATGGCGAGAAGGATCATGGACAGCCCCGACATCAACCTGCAGACTTTCCCGGGCACCTACATCTACGTGCCAGACATGCTCGTCGCCATCGTAGCACTCGCGAACTACGCCCGGCTGAACGGTGGCAAGTACCAGGAGGTAGTGGACACCTGGCTGGCGAACATGAAGGCCAATCACATGGACCCGGACACCGGCCTGATCAAGTCGCTCGTTCCCGACGGTGTGACATGGGTGGGGGACCAGCCCGTTCTGGGGTCCTACTCGGCGCTCAGCGTATACTACCTGACCTTCGTCGACGAGGGGTTCGCCCGGGAGCAGTACGCTCTCCTGAAGAAGACTTTCCTGAAGGAGCGGCCCTTCACGGGGTTTCGCGAGGCGGTCAAGGGGACGGACGCACCCCGGTTCCTCATGGATTCCGGTCCAGTGATCTTCGGCCTGAGCCCGACCGGTACTGCGTTCGGCATCGGCGGCGCGACTTATTTCCAGGATTGGGAATTGAGACGGCGCTTCCTCCGCACCGGTGAGATGGCCGGCTTCACCGTATCCTCGAAACGCTCCCGTCACTATCTTCTCGGAGACTACGTCCCCGTCGGCGAGGCCATCACCCTTGCCATGCGGACGGCCGTACCATGGACCACTCACCAGGCAACCACAAGATGAACACCCCCATGCCAAGGTGTCAATATCGATCTAGAGCTATGAGACAACTATCAGACTCATTCAAGAACGCGTCGTTCCTGATGTGCGGGACAGCCTGCACCCTGTTCATCTTCAATCATCTCCTGTACCGGTTTTTCCCTTACGAGGAACTCCCGCTTATCCCTGGTTTTGGTTACACGCTCGGCCTATGCTGGGCGGCCCTATTCATTTGGGCGGGTATGCTCCTCCGACGGCGGTGGCCCTCGCTCCGCTGCTGGATCCAGTTGCCGGTACTTGCCCTGGCGCTGTTCTGCCTGTACAAGTACCGTCAGGATGTGTGGATCACCTACAGATCGCTCCCATACCTGTATCTTTCCGTGTTCGGGACGGGTTTCCTGGTTCCTCCCGAAGCTGTTGACCATGAAGAGAAGAAAAGCGGCTGGCTGGACCTCGTCCTCCTTCTCGTGTCGGCGTTCTGCTACACGGCCGTCGCCGTTGTGCAGGGAAGATTCCAGACAACCTCACCCTTCATGCCTCAGTACAAGGATATGGAGCGCCTTCTCGTCTGGCTCATGAACACGACCATGCCGCTTTTCCTTTTCATTGCCATGTATTTCGCAGTCCGTTTCTCTTTTTCGAGACAGGGGCAATGGCTGGGAGGCCAGAAGTGGTACAAGGTGATTTCGTGTGTCTCCTTTGTCATAGCATTCCTGGCCTGCCTGTTCAGATACTGGTTCCTCTGGACGGATCTGCTACGCTTCCTTGTCCAACCAACGACCATTTATCTGCTGGTGGTTTTCCGAAGAGCGACCCTCAAGTTGTTCAGAAAGGGTCCGCAAGAGTACCCGACCTGGAAAGACATTCTCAAGATATGAACACGAACTACTGTGAATTGAAGGGAATAGGCGATGCAATAAACGCCGCGATGAACATTGTGGAAGAGCGGCAGCGCCTGGATGACATACCCGGCGTCCCGTCGGGCTACCCGTCCATCGACAGAATGACCCGGGGATGGAACCGGGGGGAGCTGATCGTGATCGGAGGCCGTCCATGCGTCGGGAAGTCGACGCTCCTTCTCCGGATGGCGCGTAACTGCGCCGTGCAGTTCGACCTTCCCGCGGCCGTCTTTTCCATGCAGATGTCTTCCGTGGAGGCGTCGAACCGCTTAATCTCGGCGGAGACAGGCATCCCGATGGAGAAGCTGGAGGGATTCGAGCGGATGGAGAAAGAAGACTGGATACACGTGGATGTCTCACTCAAGAAACTGGCCGGGTCGCAGCTCTTCATAGATGACACGCCCGGGCTCACTCCCTCGGACATCAGCGAGAGGGTCCGGCAACTGGTGAAACGGAGGCAAGTACGGGCCGTCTTCATCGACAACCTCCAGGCGATGATTCCGGACGGCAAGGTGGATTCGCCCCGGGAGGCCAGGTCGGAGATGTTGCGCTCCCTCAAGGAGATCGCGACCACCTTCAGCGTGCCGGTCATCGTACTGACCAACGTGGGAAGGCCGAAGAAGGCGGGCCGTATCCGACCGACGGTAACGGACCTTGACGAATACTGCCCCCTTTCCACCGATTATGCTGACAGGATCTTCCTCATGGACAGGCCGGGCCTCCTCCGCAATGACAGGGATGACGAGGACCTCATCGGGCTTGAACTGGTCCGTAACAAGCGGGGTAGGACGGGGTTCGCCAACTTCGTGTTCGACGTAAATCATTTCGGAATATCTGAATTACCGGAGAATGTGAAGGCATGAAGAACAAGACAAGTCCCAAATCATTGTCTTTCAGACCGAGGGAGGAGATCCCGAAACATGGATATGACTGGGAACTCTACGATGAACTGGACGAGTATGGTTTGCCGCGGATAGTCCGGGCGGACAGCCTGCTCCAGGCGGGCGGCGGCACGCGGATAGCTGCCACCTGCCTCCAGAAGCATGAACCGGTATACCTGATGGACCATGACGCTAGGTTGTACTACTACCATGGTTTCGATGACATAATAAACCAGTACTTCCCGATGGATGAGTTCTTGATGTGGAAAGGGGGATGGAATATGGCGATGTGCAGCCTGACACCGTCCAAGGAATATTGGCCCCCGTTCCCCGACGGGTGGAGGCATTGCCGGTGCCATGGTGAGGGCTATATTCTGGTCGCAGAAGAAATCGCGAGGCAGTTCGAAAAAGCCGTAACCGCAGGGGGATATCTGAATTCATATGAGATCCTGCGCAACTTCCCGAGGATTATCGAGCAGGCACTCATCCTTTCGGAGAAAGAGAATTAACTTACAAACGTATCGTTTTCAATGCAGATGAAAGAAACGAAGAACAATAAACGTCTTGTCATCATTCCGGACGTCCACGGCCGGGGCTTCTGGCGGGATGCAGTCCGGGACGATCCGGACGGGGAGTTCCTGTTCCTGGGTGATTTCCTGGACCCATACGAACTTGAAGGGATTTCGGAGGGTGAAGCTTTCCGGGGATTGGAAGACATCTTGGAATTCAAGAAGGAACATCCGGACCGGGTTACCCTCCTCTGGGGCAACCATGATCTGCATTATATGTATCCAGAACTCATGGGAAGCCGCTACGATTTCGAAAACGCGGAGAGGAACGCCCATATGTTCTGGGACCACCAGGAACTCTTTAAGATGGCGTATGAGACCGTGGCAGCAGGGAAGCGGTTCCTTTTCTCCCATGCCGGAGTCGGGATGGGCTGGATAATGCAAAACTTCCCGGCCCTCCAAGCGGAGGAGGTCAACGCGACCCTTCTCAACGACCTCGTCGGCTATCCGGCGTTCATGTCGGCCTTGGAAGATGTTTCCTCGTACAGGGGAGGGGATAAGAAATACGGGAGCATGATCTGGGCGGACATCCACGAGCAGGCCGATCTGGAGAACCAGTTTCCCGGTGTCATCCAGGTCTTCGGCCATTCGCTGCTGGGTCTTCCGTTCAATTACGAGGACCGGATCTACTGCCTGGATTGCCGCCGCGCCTTCTTCCTGGATTACGAAGATGGACGGATCTATGATTATCGTGACAGACTGCCGGTTGGACCGGTTGACACCGAAATAGAGTGAATTACGTTTTCCTTGACATTGACGGCCCGATCAACACCGGAAGAAACGACTACCTCGATCCCGAGAGAAATGGCCATCCTTTCGACAACATGGCAATCCAGCAATTGCGTCGTATCGTCCATGAATCCGGTGCGGAGATTGTCATCTCCTCCTCCTGGCGGCACATGGGGCTGGACAGGATAAAGGAATTGTGGAAGGATTGGAAACTCCCCGGTAAGATAGCCGGCATCACTCTCGGCGTCTGGGGAGACGGTTCTTATTACCGCACCCGTGGCGAGGAGATCCGCCAATGGCTTTCCGAGAACGCCAGGCCGCCTTTCTCCTTCGTGGTCATCGATGATATGGGGGAGGAGGAGGCTCTGGAGGAACAGAAAGATTCTTGGGTGACGGTAGATCCTCATTGCGGCATCTCGTCGGAAGATGCCGACAAGGCAATACGGATACTACACAGGAGTGAATCGTGAACTGCATGAAGGACTACTATCAGATACTCGGCATACTCGAGACTGCGAGCCTGGAGGACATCCGCCAGGCGTACCTCCGGATGGCCCTCGTCTGGCATCCCGACAGGCATACGGGGGAGTCCCCCGAGCGGATAGCCATCGTGACGGCCTGCTTCCAGGAGATCGGCGAGGCATACGGCGTCCTGTCGGACCCGTCCAGAAAGGCCGACTACGACAGGAGGCGTCGTCAGATCAAGGCGCCCCCGACGCCATGGCCTGCGCGGCCTTCCTCTTCCACGTCGGCACCGTCCAGGCCTTATTCTTCCACATTCGAGACTGGGAGACGCGACAGCAGCTTCTCGCGGGCGCGTAACTGGGGAACCGCATATGGCAGCCCAACCAGCAGAGCCCGGGAAACCCCCGGGGGACGCGAAAGCATCGCGGACGTGTTCGGTTATTTCTTTTTCTCCCTTCTTGTCGTCGTTCTCCTGAACTGGGGGCTCTTCCGGGAGGCCGCACACCAAATCCGGAACTCTTTCACTGTGCAAACGACACCGTGGAGCAATCCGGCGCCTGCAACCGAGAAGGGAGCCAGGAACATCTACGAAATCATGAACGATCTGATGAACTTTCCCGAATTGAAAATGGTTGACGTGAAAATGCCGGACCCGAACCCTGTTTCCGATCTTTATAAAGAACAATCCAAATGAGCACCAAACAATGAAACGAATCATTGATCTTTTATCATCGTTGATGAAGTCCAAGAAAAGTGAATTCTCGGACATCGATACGTGCACTGCCGGCGATGAGAGGAAATCCATTCAGGAAGACATGATAAAAAGGGTGCGCGAGTATGTATTGACGGATTACCGCGAAAGAGGGTACCATGGGATTGACCATTGGGACCGGGTGTACACCAACGGACAGCAACTGATTACGCGAAAGGTCAACGCGCTCGTGGTCGGTTTGTTTGCCTATCTCCATGATTATCGCCGCGAGGATGACGGTGATGACCTTCAGCACGGCCCACGGGCGGCCGATTTCATCGATACCGTGAGGGATACCTTGCTCAAGGATGTCAGCGACAACGAAATCCACCTGTTGAAGGAGGCATGCCGTCTCCATACCGTCGTGGACCGAACAGGGAATCCTACAATCGATGCATGCTTCGACGCAGACCGTTTGGATTTAGGAAGGGTCGGAATCATCCCTAATCCGGCAAGAATGGCGACGAAGAAGGGAAAAGAAATCGCAAGTGACACTTTCTCTAGATAATTGTTTCGCCCTATGAATAAACTTGTATTCATCGTTCTAACGGCATCGATCCTTTCCTCCTGCGGACAAAGGAGGCACGACGGATCATCCACGGCTGCTTCAAATGAACAGGGGGATTCCTCCTCCGTGTCTGAGACTTTTCCCCTTGAGAGACTCCAAGACACCGGGGCACAGATCGGGCTCGAAGACGATAATGAAACCGCCATTATAGGGGATGTGGCGGAAAAGAAATACCTCTTGGTGTCTGCCTCCCGGGTTGAATCGGCCGGCATCGAGTCGGTCTTCTTCCACGACATCTCAGGGGACGGTGTCCCGGAGCTCTGGATGGTAACCGATGACTGCGAGGCATTGCGCATGGTCCTCGTATACTCCCTTTCCGACTGGAACGAGGCGCTGTATCAGGGTGCTGCGGACCATTCACTCTTTTACGCCGGGAAGAACTATGTGATCCGCCAATGCGCCCACATGGGGAATGCATATTGGTACCGTCTTCAATGGAGAAAGGGGAGGATGGAATCAGAGATGGTTTTCGAGGAGTTCACCGGAGGCGATTATTTGCAGCCGGACGAGGAGCCCGTCGAAGAGATCCTTCCGGAAGACCTGAATCCGGACCGTCTGTTGAAATGGAAGAAGTGATACCCACGGATAGGCCCTCTCTCACGTAGCGGATTCGTCAAGCACCGCTTCGCTTCCTCCAAAGAATCTCCACCGCGCAGCAGCGTCACTGACAGCCCTTCCCGTCAGGGGAGGGCTGCGGTCGTATTCTCCGGAGGATGCTTGCCCAGTCCTGCGGCGGTTTACGTCTGTTCCGTCATTGTTCGGATGACCGGCCGTGCCAGGCCGTGATCCTCCAATGCCATCACGAAGTTAAACCGCCTGAGAGGGCCGGTTCAAGTATAGTGCACCCCAAAACTCAATCATCATGTTTACAGAACAACTCAACAAGGTGGAGCTTGTCGGTACGGTGGGCTTCGTCGCCGTGAACAGGGTCGGCGACAAAAAGAACGTCCGTCTTTCGCTCGCTACCGAATACTCGTACAGGGACGGTGCGGGGAATGCGATAGTCGAAGTGACCTGGCATAACATTACGGGCTGGGAAGGCCCGGCGGTCAGTGGACTCGAAGACATCTCAAAGGGCGACCGGCTGCACGTGATCGGCCGGCTGAGACAGTTCAGATTCACCTCTTCCGACGGGACCGAGCGGACCGTTTACGAGGTCATTGCAAGCAAGCTGGAAAAGGTTACCGGCCGTTAGGACGAAAGGTGTGGAATTCTCGGCACGGGCGAAGTGAAATCGATTCTTTTTCATTATCTTTGCGGATGACATGTCAAACCTTCAAACCACAGAGCAATGAAAGAATTAGTCGAGAAGATCAACGCCCTGTCCGGGGCCTTCATGGCAGACGCCGAGAAGAATGCCGCCGGGAATAAGGCCGCCGGAGCACGCGCCCGCAAGGCTTCCCTCGAACTCGAGAAAGCCTTGAAGGAATTCCGCAAGGTTTCCATCGGAGCCGCGAAATGAGTTTGCTTCAGACAGAAGAAGAGCGCAGGTGGAGGTCCATCTGCGCTCTTTCTAAATGGCTATCGGATGATTTTCGAAGCATTGCCGCCCATCCTGTTGATATAGGAAACAAGGATGCCGTGGAGGGCGTCATTCTCATTGGCGTACGAACCGATAGGATATCTGTCTGGTTGCGTTTGGTGCAAGTGATGCGCGATTACGCCACATAAAAAAGAGAATGCTTCCTCTTCGCCGCTTTTGACAAAAACATCGCTGGTTACGAGAGTCAGCAGAGAAACAATGTCCTTGTACCATGTTTCGGCAGTAACCTGCCGGAATTTAAACGGCCGAGAAGGAATCTTCCCGTCGAATACGGGCCAGGCCTTCGGGTTATCGTTGAATTCTGAAAGCATGTGGCCGATCGCCATGCGGAATCGAGCGCGCTCCCAGTCTTTTTCAGACACGTCGTAATCCCGGCTCATTGAATACAACTTACTGATGAAACGGCTACTCATGACCTGATGTTGAACATCTTCGCCGAAAATGCCCAGAAGCATTCCGGTTGAATTGATGACCTTATAAAGGTTTCTCTCCTCGAGATTGTTGACTTCACGTTTTTCGTCGTATGTGAGGTCGGAATACTCTCCGACAAGACTTTTAAACGGCATCCTCTGCAAGTTGAACCTATCTTCAAGTGACAGACTCGACTTCTTTAGAATCTCCTGGCATGCTTCGATGCTGGTGGTGGGTAACTGGAGCATAGATAGTCTGGATAATACAGTGACTACATCTTCCTCAGGTGCTCATAAAAACCCATCCTCGCTCCAAGGAGCGCATCCAGGGTACGGGGGATGATATCCGCGTACTGGGGGGTGGTGTCGAGCAGTTGCTCAGAAGCGACCCAGACCTCGTTGTCAACAAGGAGGCATTTGATGACCTTGCGCTCGAGGTTGACTTTGTTGATAGCTTCCAGTACATCCCCTCTGTTATTCTCATCGGAGGCGAAGATAGCTGGCATTGAAATCCTAAGGAAGAAGGCGTCCTCTTCATCCCAGTGGATGATGAAGGTAAGCATCTGATACCTGAAATAGAAGCCGTAATCCTCCTCTTGCGGACGCAGTCCTTCTTCGGCAAGGTATTCCTTGATCTGTTCTTTGATGGTGCTCATGATATCTTTGAATTAAGTGTTGTTTCCTTTTGCTTTCGGAGTGAATCAGAAGCCAATCTTCTTTCTTTCGGGCTCATTGCCGGCCAGGGACGACTTGTTGGCTTTGATGGAATTCTCCAGGTGCTTCTGGGAGATGGGCTCGTCGGCCATCGCGGCGGTCATCGCCGCCTCGTTCACGATGAATGCGATGTCGGATGCCGCATAATGGTCCGTCATCTTGGCCAGTTCCTCGCAGTTGATGTCATCAGAGACGGGACGGTCCTTGAGATGAAGACTGAAGATGAGGCCCCTGGTCTTCTCATCCGGCGCCGGAATCTCGACATGGAGGTCCATCCTGCCTTTGCGAAGGACCGCGGGATCGATAAGGTCTAGGCGGTTCGTCGTGCCGATCACGAATATCCCTTTCTTTGAGCAGTTGTTCAGCTGCCCCAGGAACTCGTTGACCTCCTCAGGACGGTGCTCTGCAGCCATCGAACTTCTCGAGGGGACGAAGGAGTCGAACTCGTCGAAGCAGATGATGGTCGGCGCGTTCTTCTCCGCTTCCTTGAAGAGGTTGGCGATCTTGCCCTGTGTGCCATGGAGGTAGATGCTGCCCAGGTCGGAACCGTTGACGAGAACGAAGTTGAACTGGGACTCCTCCGCAAATTTCTCGGCGAAATATGTTTTTCCACAGCCGGGAGGTCCGTACAGGATCATTCCGTTGGGTGGTGTAAGCCGGTACTTCTCCGCCTTCTCCTTCTCCCGCAGGATCCAGATGACGCGGTTGGTAAGCTCGGCTTTCAGACGTTCCATCCCGGCCACATCGCTGAATCCACCCCCCTGGACTTTCTTGATCTCCACGTTGGCTGACGTGGCTGCCGCCTGAGGATCCATGTCCCGTTCCATGCTGGCCTGCGCCTGTTGCGTCTCCCTTCCTTGAGTCCGGGAAATGTCTCCACCATAAAGCCTCCGTATCAGATCGGGAAGACCGATCCGTTTCTCGCTATCCAACTCCAAACCTTTCGCGATGAGGTCGATGATCTCGGCCGGAACGTCCTTGCCGGACAAGGCTTCGAGGTCGAGGGGCTCCCGCCGTGCCTGCCGGACAATCTTCTTCTTCTGGGTGAAGGATTCACTCTCGTCCAGTTCGCATGGCCAGGGTGTCTTCCCCGTGATAAGGGAGAAGAAGATTGCGGCGGCGGAGAAAGTGTCGCCTTCCGCCTCAAATATCCCTGTCAGGGCCTCTGGAGCACAATACGGTAGCGTCAAGTCGTTGACCGGGAAGGGCGGAGCACCCCCCAGGGAAGGGCACAGGTGCCCGAGGTCGATGATCCGGGGAGCGAACGTGTCACGGCCCACTTCCTCGAGCAGGATGTTCCGGGGAGTCAGGTCGTTGTGGTTCAGGCCAAGGGAGTGAAGGTACGACAGGCCTTCGAGTACGCCCCTCATCAGGTCTTTCGCCTCGGAGAAAGGCAGCGTCTTCCGCCTTTCCATGAGGTCTGAAAGGAGCATGCCGTGAAAGTATCCGGTGATGAGGTAGTGATAGCTTTTACCGTCAATCTCCGTCTTCCCGTCCGTGACGTACGAGATGACATTCTCATGGCTGACGCGTCGGCTCAGTACGATTTCCAGAACTTCGCCCTTGACGCGGAGTTTTTCCGGGACGGCGTCGAAGTCGTAGAATTTCATGAAAAAGGATTCTCCCTTCTCATCGGCGATGCGGTAGGTGCCGTTGAAAAGGCCTTCCTTGATGAAATAGCTGACACGGTATTCACCGATCTTGTATCCTTCCTCAAGTTGTATCATTTTCCTATTGTAATGGTCCGGGCTGCAAAGACCATGGCGGACGCTGAAGGGCGTTGGGAGTCCGACATGGAATCCGAATGCTGCCGAGTTAACAATTCAATGCTACTAATCAGGGTTAAAACTTTCAAATATACGAATTAATCTCTTGTTGATGAAATTCGTTTTTTCAAGTTCAAAAGTAGAAGCAGTTGGCGAAATCTAGTTTCGCCAAGGTGTGGAGTCAACCCTTGTCCTTTTTTGTTTGGCTAAAAGAGTGTATATTTGAAAATTCACGGACAATAACCTTCATTTCTATCGAACATGGCAGAAGACAGCGCATTGAACACAATCGGAGAACTCGAACAGATGAGGTACAAGGTAGCCGACATGTTTGACAATCCTCCGTCCGGGAGAGGAACTACCAATGGAAGACGGCTCACGATTTATGATGTCTTCGGCAGCAATCCATCTGACAAGGAACATTACGTTTTCTGTGATGTGGAATTCGTATATAATATTCAAGACCCGTCCCTGAATAACGAGATTTGTTATTGGAACCGGCTGCCCAGAAACGAAGAGGAGGCCAACCAGTTGTTCGCCATGGCAGATGAAGGAGACGCAATGGCCATGCTTACGCTGGGGCAGTGGTTCGGCACGGCGAATGATTTCAAAACCGCATTCGCTTGGTTCTTGAAAGCCGGTGAGGAGAAGTCCGCGCCAGAGGCATATGTGAGAATGGGGGAGTGCCTCTTGGAGGGGGTTGGCGTGGACAAGGATCCTTCACTCGCGGTACGCGGTTTTGAGGTAGCCATAGAACTCGCGGGAAACAGCACCGCGTTATTCAATCTCGGCCGTTGCTATGTGAAGGGCGTTGGAGTGGAAAAAGATGTAGAAAAGGGGATTGCCTTTCTTGAACGTGCGGCCCGCCAGGGCAACTCTATGGCAAGGTGTCAGTTGGGGTATCTGTACCGCGACGGAGAGGGCGTGGAGAAAGACCTCGAAAAGGCGAGGGAATGGTTTGAAAAGAGCGCATTGGGATACAACGTCGGCGCGTATACCGACCTCATCACTCTCCTGTTGGATAATGATGATGGGGAAAGGATTATTTACTGGACCCAAAGATATATGGAATTGGGAGAACCTCGTGCTTTTTACACACTTGGCCGCCTCTATTGGGATGGAATAGGGCTGGAGCAGAATAAGGATAAGGGTATGAAGCTACTTAAGAATGCTGCGGATTGGGATGATCCATGCGCTGCATGGTATCTCTCCCAAATACTCTATGAAACCGACCGGGAGGCCAGTTCCGTTTATCTCAACAAAGCCCTTTCCACGAGGTATCCGGGCGCTGAATTGGATTATGGCAAGATGATTTGGGACGAGGATCGGGACAAGGCGACTGAATATATCTTGGATGCTGCCTCGCAAGGATTGAAGGATGCCATAAAATTCGCCCACGAACACGGTCTGCTCCCGAAAGAATAGTCATACCCTCCTTCGTAAGCATTGCGCGGTGGCAATCACCGCCCTTCTCGGCATCTCCTTGATCCGCCGCTCCATCTGCTTGTGCTCGATGGTCTTCGCTGCGTGTGAAACGTTCTCGGGAGATAGAAGAATTCCGACCGCCCTGTCCAGCCATTGACCGAAGTTCTGGCACCCTTTGAGCACCTCGTTCAGTGAGCTTGCCGTCCTCAACAGCTTCCTGTCCCCGAGGGGGACATCGTCACCCGTGATGTGGATGCCTCCGTCCTGGCCAGCCGTGGCATATGCTACGGCGACGCCTTTATAGGCGAGAGCCACCGTGTCAAGACCGAGTCTATGGAGCGTGATGAACCCCTTCATGTCCTCCTGGTCAAGGATCACATCGTTCACCCCGGCTTTCTCCTTGACTTTTTCCCTGAAACCATCCACGGCAGCGAATATCTTCTTCTCCACATCCGGCGACACCCTTTCGCCCGCAGGTTGTACGGTCCCTTTCGTCCGGTCATAGACGAACACCGTACTGTCAGCGATGTCCTTGTCCATCCCTGTCCGGGGAATTCCGATGCTTATCGACTGGAAGTCATTCGACCGGTGCTCCGTCACACGGGCGCGGGAAAGGTCGCCGACCGCGACGGCCCAGTCCCTGGAGAGGGCGATGCGCATCTCGTTCAGGACCTCGGCTCCCGCGTCATAAGGGAGCTCGAAGGTGAGCGTCCCGTCCGCCAGCCTGTTGCACCGGATGGAGAAGAGGCGCTGGGCTGGATCCGTCTCCCGGACAGACGTTGACAGCATGTACTCCTGAAGGGCGCGGCGGTCCGCCCGGAAGGCCGTCTCCGCCCTGGCCTGGCGCGACAGGAGGAAACGGTACACCCGGTCCCCGTGGAGGTTCGTCTCGTCCCATCCTGACCTTCCCATGAGCACATCCTTCCGTGCCGCGGAGCGAAGCCTGGCTGCGTCCACGCGGGCCTCGCTTCTCTCAAGATTCGCTTTCAATTCCTTCATACCTTCCCGCCGGAGAAAGGCATTCCTCTCTTTCGGTGACATCTGCCTGAGCATCTCCTCCCTCGATTCCTTCTCCTTTTGCGCTGACGATTTCCGGTTACGTATCCGGTTCATACCGGAGCGTATGACTACGGTCCCGCCGAGGAGAAGGAGACCGACGGGGGGCACCAGGACGGAGGTGACCGTCAATGCCCTTCTCCACCTTCGGGACACCCCCATCCGCCGGGAGACGACGGATGCGCTACCCCCTGATATGCCTGCGACGACTGCCAGTGAGATGAGTGGACTCATATGCTGAAAGAATGCGTCAGTGTCTCTTTATCCTGTATCCTCTCTCCTCGTTCCTTCGGTCCTGCATGTTCCTTTTCAGCGAGATGGGGAGAGTGTCGCGGGAGCGTTCGACGAGGGCCTTGCCCTTGATCTTCATTGCCTCGGCCAGGGCGTCTGGCTTGTCTGAAAGCCCGAGATCCTTGACGAGTCTCGTCTCCAGGTATTCCTGCGAGAGAAGGTATCCTCCGCGCGTGATATGCTGCACGTCGACGGGTTTCACCCTCCCGTCAGCGGGGTGGGCGAGCGCGTATCCGAGCATCGCGAACCGATGGCAGTCCGACGGGTCGGATTCCGAACACATGAGCGCGACCCTCGTTCCTTCCCGTGCGCATTCGCGGATGGCCTTCATGTAGCGGGCGAATTCGGGCCTCCGCATCGTCTCCTCATAGGTGAGCCGCCTCCTGTTCTCGCCCTTTCCTTCCTGGACATGTCCTCCCAGGGCGGCTCCCGCCTGCTGGTAGCCGATGCCCAGATCCTCCTCCAGCCTCCTGCCGAGGATGTCGGAATCATACCGGGGACTGTATCTCGATTTGGGATAGCTCCTCACGTCCACCACCAGCTGGATGCCGAACTTGCGAAGAAGTCCCTCGAATTCGTCGGAGGGAAGATTGGAATGGCCGATGGTGAAGACGGAGCCCGGATGGCTCCTGGACCAGACCGCATCGTCGTGCGTGAGACCGGCATATTTCTCCCGGCTCCGCTCCGCCTTCCGCTCCCGCAGTCCCTCCATCTCCTGCACCCCGGATGCGACGTCCCGTACAACGGAGACTGCCATTTCCCCCTTCATGGCGCACAGGTCTCCGATGGCCGTGTCTATGTTGCTTCGGTATCTCCTCCGGACCCCTTCTGCCTCGTCGCCTCCCTCCTTGAGGAGGCTGCGCTCCTCTTCGTCCTCTATCGCCCCCCTGTCCAGGCACCAGCGGTCCAGTGCGGCCATGACGTCCGCCGGGGAGTCGTTCTTTTGGAAGATGTCCATGGTCGCCAGCACGCCCTCGAGTCCTTCGGTGTGGACGCCGCCCGTCCGGGCGGAGGTGTCCACGCGGATGAGGCCCCGGTCGTCGATGCCGATCCTTCCCCGGAGCACGTCCCCCTGCATGAGGTCGATCCTCCGTTCCAGCACGACCGGATAGAAGGCGGACGCGAAATGGACATGCATCCCCTCCGGTGGTTCTGCGCACGAGAGCCTTTCCAGCTCCTCGCGTACGCCGGAGGCGTAATCCCGGAGCTTGTTGAACTCGTTGAACGCGACGATCCTCCTTTCGGGCGAAGGGAGGTCCTTTCCTGTTCCGTCCTTTCCCTTGCGGGTGGTGGAGGTGCGGATCGCCCCGTCCTGAAGCCAGAGCGTCTTGACCTCCGGACGCGGATGCTCCGCATAGGTGCCGTCAAGGGGCCGCCCGGTCCCGTCGGCCTGGAGGGAGAGACGCTTCAGAGTGTCCCCGGCCTCTTCCGGCCGGACCGTCTCGTACGGCATCTTCGTCCTTGCCGCCGCCGCTTTCACCGCCGCCTCGATCTCGGATGACCCTTCCGGAATGACGTATACGCTCTGCCTTCCGTCCATCCGGATGACGCTGAACCGCAGTCCCTCCTCTCTTCCCCGCACCTGCCTGGCAGCATCCCTTCCTTCGGCCTGACGGACGGCTATCCTCTCAACGGCATCAACCAGGCCCCGGTCCCTTTCCGGGAAGAAATCCATGGCCTCGGAAGCTATCTGTTCCGGGACGCCGAACCGTCTTCCGGCCATGGCTCCGGCGATGAACGAGGTGAGACAGGGGTCGCCGCCCATCGCCGTCGCCCTTCGGACGGCTTCCTCATAGGACTCCGAGGCGAGTAGTGCGGAAAGCGCCGCGGGGAGGATTTGTGCGGGTTCCGTGCAGGGGTTGCCGTCCCCGATCCCGAGCTTGCCGGGGGAGGACTGGATGACCGTCCCCGTCAGGAACGGCCTCATCTCGGACGGACTGCGGGCCGGGTCGTAACCGGCCTTCCGGAGGAGTGCGCGGAGTTCGTCCGCGCCTTCGCCGCGTTTCACGGCGGACAGCAGGTCCAGCAGTACCGCTGCCGCATCCACGACCTCCTTTCCTGCTCCGGAGGATGTCAGGAGGATGCCGGCGGACGCCCTCGCCTCCTCGGGCGTGCCCGGGAGTTCCGAAAGCGGGATGCAGGCGGAGAGAAGTTCGGAACCCGACCTGAGGCGTCCCCATGGGAGGTCGGATGACAATTCCTTCCAGGAGGCCGCCGACCCGTCAGTCCGGAGCTTCCATCGCGCGGTGGTCAGGGCGATCGCGCTCAAAAGGCTCGGAGCGGCATGGTAGGTGCGGCTCCGGGCCTTTTTCCCGGACGGGTCGATCTCGACTTTGGTCGATGGGGTGAAAAGCGGGAAGAAGATGCTCCCAGCGTCCGGGAGGGGGTTGTCCCGGTAAGGCGATGCGATGATGTCGGCGGCTATCGATCCTTTCATGTCTCTTCGGCGGGCGATGGGTTCACGGTCTCACTCCTTTGGCTTGGCGCCTGGAAAAGGACAGGTATTCCTTCTTCGCGACGCCCAGGTTGCGCTCGCTGAACACGACCTTCCTCAGGCTGGCGATGGCGTCGTCGATCCCCTTGAACCGGACCGTCGGGGCGGAGAGCCCGCGGTCCGGGTCATAGTCACGGTACAGGCACACCCCGCCCTTGCTGCAGGTGACGAAATCGCCTAGGGCGGAGCCGTAGCGGCTGGTCAGGAAGAGTGCGTCGTCCCGGATGCCCAGGGTGGGGTAGACCGCCTCCCCGAAACGGAAGTGGCGCCCTTCCGGGACGCCAGCCTCCCGTTCGAACTCGCGGCGCATCTTCTCGCCCTCGTGGCGGAGCATGTCGATGGCCGTCCAGTCGGAGGGATAGCCCCTGCCGCAGTTCCTGTCCACGCCCACGCTCACCTCCTTCTCCGAACTGAGCGTGAGCCCGTCGTAGATGTATCGGACGACCTGGGGGATCCGTTCGGACTCGAACCCGGGGACGGCGTTGGCGCGGATATACCTGTCCAGCGCGTCCGACAGGACGTCCGGGGATGTGAAGCGCACGTTGGATCCCGTCGCGGCGAGGAGCCTTCGCAGCAAATCGTCTCCCTCCGGGGCGACGTATGCGACGGCGTCCCCGTAGCTCAGCCCGTAGACGATGCATCGTCCGCCGTGAAGCTCGCTTCTGGCCTGCCGGATGTTCTCCACCGATCCGAAGAGGAGCCCCCTCCGGAAGTCCTCCAGGACCTCCCAGGGACTGAATTCCCGCGTCCACGCGAGCTCCTCCCCGAAGGCCTTGAAACCGAGGGCGCCGTCCTCCTTCGGAAAGAAGGTCCCGATGACCTCCTGCCCGTGGCAGATGTCGACGCCGTCCGGGGTGATGTCCGGCCAGTAGCCGCTGAAGCCCGTGAAGTCGAAAGGTACCTTTGTCCCTTTCCACCCCACGGCCGAGGACATCTTCCGGAGGATCTCCCTGACGTCCCTGACGCAACGGTCGTAGGCGGCCCCGTAGACCTCGCGGTCCGCCCCGGGGCCGAGGAGCTCGTCGATGGGCTGAGTCATCTTTTCCACGACAGGTGTCCGTTCGGGAGCCTAGACCTTCAGTTTCGGGGTCTTGACCTTCTTGGCGGCGTTCTCCACCTTCTCGGCCTTGGCCTTGGAGGGCGCCTTCTCCGCCTGCTGCTTCCTGTTTCCGATACCGAGGTCCACGCCGGCCTTCTCGGCCTCCTTCAGCCAGGCCGGATGGCAGGGGACCACCCGCCGCTTGGTCGCGTCGAACTGGACGAAGGCCGTGAAGGACTCGCCTTCCTTCGTCTGTCCCTCGATCTTCACGGCCTTCCCCTGGGCCAGGGCGTCGGCCTGCTGGGGCGTGATCTCCGCGCCGTAGATCTGGCGCTTGCGGTACTCTCCCGTCTCCTTGTCCACGAACATGTTCCGGACGGCGTCGACCGGAATGCCGATCAGCCGGTTGGTGGGCTGGTGGAAGGAGACGATGTCGTACTTTACCTTCCCGGTCTCCGCGTCGCGGTACCCGACGGGACGGCCGGCGTTCGCGTTCGCGTATCCCCGCTTGGTCTTGCCGTCGGCGCCGGTCCAGGTGGTCTGCTCGAAGAGTGCCTTGACGATCTCCGGGGATGTGATGAGGCTTCCCCTGTAGTAGATGTCCTCCTTCGGGTCGGGTTTCTTCTCGATGTTGTACATCTTGATCGCCCAGGGCTGGCCCTCTCCCGTCGGGTAGGCGCGGAGGGAGAACGGCCCGGTGATGTTCTTGCTGGAGGCGCGGACAAGGTCGGTCATCTCCCCGTAGACGAGCTGTTCTGCGACGACGGGGTTCTTCTCCACGGTTTCGCGGAGCTTCTCGAACTCGGAGACCGAGCTCCAGTCGATGTTGTCAAGCATCTGCCTGACTTCATCACGCAATTGTACTTCTGCCATGATTGTTTGTGTTAAGGATTGATGGATGATATTGATGGTGTTAGTCACGATAAGCTTATCTCCGGACCCCCTTGCCCGTATCCCTTCGCAGGGCTTTCAGGTGCGAGACGTACGCTTCGTCGAGGTCCTTGTGTCCGGTGTATGCTGTTGACCCGTCCTTGATGTCACGGCCCTGGCAGGCTTCGCAGATCCTGTCGTAGGCCTCCCTTCCGGCAGGGTCGTTGTCGAGGAAGCAGCGGATGACCGCGTGGGAGGAGAGCCAGCCCGTCGCCTTCCCCAGGTTGCTGACCGAGTTCAGGACGCAGACGTCGGCGCCGGGGACCGTTTCGTTCCGCCAGGCGAGCCAGGCAAGGAAGTCCATGAATCCCTCGAAGACGTAGCACCGTTGTGCGCAGTTCCCGTCCAGCGGGACCATCGCTCCTGACGGCCCCAGAGTCGTGATGTCGCAGAGGGTGGTCTTCTTGGACCCCGGGGCGGTTCCCCTCAGGGCGTACCCGCCCCCGTTGTTCGGGAACCCGATCACCGTGAAGCGCCTGGACGGGGACGACTTCGGATGGTAGGTCACCTGGCGGCAGTATCGCTCAAGCAGCCCTCTCGGGATGCCCCTGTCCCGCTCGGCGTACCGGACGAGGTATTCGCGGTCGAATACGTCGGAAATGTTCTCTATGACGATGCCGCTTGGCTTTTCCCGGGACATCCTCCATTCGGATTCGGCATCCGGGGGGACTGACCCGTTGATGGCCGCCAGAACCTCCAGGGCCTCCTTCTCCGACGCCGCGCCGGAAAGGCGGCGGACCATCTCCAGGCATCCGCCCCCGTCGGCTTTCTTCCCGGGGGCGGGGGAGCCCCCGAAATCCGCCCAGTACCACCTGCCCGTCGAGCGGTCCACGGTCACCCGCATGGACGGGTCCGCCTCGTCCCGGAAGGGGGAGTAGTACATATAGCTCCGGTGGGCCGTGTTCCTTCCGAAGTAGGCGAGGATCCGGTCCACCGGAGTGGTGAGCAGTAACTCCATTTCGTTATTCGAATAACTGTCCATTACGTCTGTTCTCGGGCCACGCGTGCCCCTTTCGCTGGATGTCTTTCCTGGACCCTCTGGGCCTCTTTCTCATACGTCAAGTAGTCATTCCCTATGCTTGGGATTGTCGAATAAGTTTTGTATTTTTGTTTCAAATATCGGTATCTAATGCATCTAAGGCAGGTGCTTTTAGATATACGGCTTATTTTGTTGTACAAAGTACGATAAAATAAGTTTAATATGCAAATTTATTTGGATTTGCACTGCGTTTTTTTGTTATGGAAACAATGGAGAAAACAGTCAAGGCTCCCCAGAAGCCTTACAACGCCAAGGAAGTGACCCGCACCCGGGGCTTCAAGAGCAACAACAGCTGGCCTGCCGTGAACCTGAAGTTCCTCGTGGATTTCATGCAGGCCCTGGACATCAACCTCGGGGACCTCGAGCGCAAGGGCATCGGCCATCACACGTCGCTCGCTTTCCTTTTCAAGAAGGACAACATGCTCCTCTCCCTGGCCCACCGTATCGTCGAGGCGTTCGGCTACAAGCTGTCCGTCCTTCTCAAGGAAAAGACGGAGGGGGAGAACGCCGGAATCGCGATCGCCAACGAGGAGGAGCTCGTGAGCATGTACTCCCAGGGCTCTCGGCTGGGGTTCCTTGACATGTACATGCGGATGCACAAGCTCTCCCAGCGGAAGGTGGCGGACGACCTCCACAAGTCTCCCGGCACCATCTCCTACTGGTTCAAGACGGACGACATCTACATCTTGAACCTCAGGGAATTCGCGGACAAGTACGAGGCGGACATCGTCATCAGAATCTCCCAGGCAGAGTAGACGTTAGGAACATCTGGCATATGGCCAACGACAAGATTGAAATTACAAATGACGGTGGAGAGCGTGTCCTGGCGCAGGCGCCGGTCATCGTCTCGGCGAGCCGGAGCACGGACATCCCGGGCTTCTATTCGGACTGGTTCCTCCACCGGCTGAAAAAGAGATACTCCGCCTGGACCAACCCGTTCAACGGGGTGAAGAGCTATGTCTCGTACGATAAAGTCAGGCTCATCGTCTTCTGGTCGAAGAATCCGGAGCCTCTCTTGAAATCGGATGGGCTGCTGGACTACCTGGAAAAGGAGAAGATAAATACATATATTCAGTATACGCTCAACGATTACGTGGCGGAGGGCCTCGAGAAGGGCGTTCCGCCCCTTGACAGGCGAATCGATACGTTTCGTCGGCTCGTCGACCGTCTCGGTTTTGGGAAGGTCATCTGGCGATTCGATCCCCTTATACTGACGGACACCATGGATGTGGATGTTCTTCTCGAGAAATGCGCCAACATCGGGGACCAGCTGAAAGGGTATACGGAAAAGATGGTGTTCAGTTTCGCTGATATCGCCACCTATAGGAAAGTGAAATCTAATCTGGATGCGGGGAGGATCCGTTACAGGGAATTCCAGGAAGACGACATGGTGGCTTTTGCCGCCGGACTCCAGCGACTGAACCGGGACTGGGGGTTCACGTTGGCGACCTGTGGAGAGAAGATAGACCTCAAGCAGCGTTTCGGTGTCGAACATAACAAGTGCATTGATGACGACCTGATGATCAAATACTTCTCGGACGACGCGAAACTCATGGATTTCCTGGGCGTTGAGATTACGGGAGGGGACCTCTTCAATCCCGATAAGACCATCGTCAAGCACAAGAACAACAAGGACAAGGGGCAGCGCCAGTTCTGCGGATGCATCGTGAGCAAGGACATCGGGCAGTATAACACCTGTGTGCATCTTTGCGAATACTGTTATGCCAACAGCTCGAAGGAGGTTGCCATCAGAAACTATTCTACACATCAGAACAACCCGCTAGGGGAAACGATTACGGGACAATGAGACAGACAGACGGCATCATACGATATGCGAAGTCGATGCTTCCATCTCATCTGAGCGCCGCCCCGTGGCGGATACTTGGACACGGGACGGGACTCCTCTCCACTCCGGACGAGCTGAACGCCTATTTGGCCGCTTACGGCGAGATGCATCAGGTGAAGTGCAACGCCGCCATGCAGAACTTCCCGTATGACCTGCTCCCTCAGCGCATCCACCTTGTAGACTGGGGGTGCGGCCAGGGGCTGGGCGCTCTCTGCTTCCTCGATAATCTCTATGCTAGAGGAGAAGTCAACGGGGAGAACCTGATTGGCAGGGTGAAAAGGATCACCCTCATCGAACCTTCATCCGCGGCTCTGAACAAGGCCGGAGAAAACCTCCATCGCGCGATGGAGAATTTCGATGTGCAGATCGAGACGATACAGAGTGTCCTCCCGTCCGAGCAGGACATGCTTGATTACTTCTCGGGTTTTTCCATGAACCACCCCGGTACGGTGCATATCTTCTCGAACATCCTCGACATCCCGTCGGTAAGCCTTCGCAGGACGGCGCAGGTCATCGAGGGTGGGGCGGGGATGCAGTTCGTCCTTTGCACCTCCCCTGTCAATGACAATGCCGCCCGCCTGGACGAGTTCGCCAGTTATTTCTCGGGGAAGGAGGTCTTCTCCGACATCTGTGACAGGGATTACGGATTCACCAGCGATACGTTCCACAAGTTCAGCTGCAAGACGAAGGGCTTCTTCTTCAACAGCGCGGAGAGCAGTCTCTTCGCCGGCGTCAGCGAAGGCACATACACGGAAGAGGGAGCTTACGGGGACTACGACATGGATGCGATGGTCAGGAGCGGTTTCCTTTCGGAAAGCCTGTTGAAAGCCTACACGACGTTGTCATCCCGTCTGGGCGGATCGGACAGGATCTTCCTCAAGCCCGACCTGAACGGCGAAACGCCGGACATCGTCGTCGTCCGTCCCAAGAAGGGAATCCTTGTGCTGAATGTCTTCGACGAAGACTTCAATAAGTGCATGTTCGGCCATGATAAGACCTTCATGGTAAACGGACAGCCTTCGGCTTCACCCCTCGCCCGGGCTTTCAGTTACAGGGATAGCATCATCGAGCAGCATTCGACCGAGATCCTCAAGAAGACAGTCACGGATCCGAGCGCCTGGTACATCGTACGGCCCGCAGTCTGGTTTCCGCGGTGGAACAGGATGCAGATTGAATCCACCTTCGACCCAACACCCAAGAAGGATGACAAGAAACCGAAGAATGTCATCTCCGGAGTCATCACGATGGCTGCGGACGATTTCTCCTCGCAGAACCTGTGGGGACTCCTCGACATGCAGTACAACAGGAGGAGCTTTACTGATAAAGCCTGCAATCAGATTATCGGCCTCCTGCGTAGCCAGTGGCACTGTAGTAACGAGGGGGACAACGAAATCCGCTTGACCAACCGGCAGCGTGAGCTTGCGAAGAGCTATTCCGGGAGGGTGATGCGCGTCAAGGGCGTTGCCGGCTCCGGGAAGACCCAGGTGCTGGCATCTACGGCCGTCAACTGCCAGATGAGGACCGGGCGCAAGGTCCTTATCCTGACGTACAACATCACGCTGATGAACTACATACGGTACAGGATAGGAAGGGTGCCTGCTGACTTCCCCATGAATAAGTTCACCATAACGACCTACCACCGTTTCTTCACGACGCAGGCGAAGAACCACGACCTGAAACTTACCCTGGCCTCATATGATGACCCGGATTTCTTCGACGCCGTGCGCGGCGACCTCCCGAAGTACTCGGCCGTCTTGATCGACGAGGCGCAGGATTACAAGAGCAACTGGTTCAAGGTCATCTTCGAGAACTTCCTGGAGGAAGACGGTGAAGTGGTCGTGTTCGGAGACGAAAGGCAAGATGTATACAGACGTGGCAGCTTTGAGAGAATCCCTTCCGTCCGGGGCCATACCTGGGGACCATGGAACAAGCTGAAAATAGGCCACCGGGCAAACAGCCAGATCATCTTGGACCTTGCCACGGATTTCCAGAAGCAGTATTTTGGCGAGGCGGACGAGGTCACCGGTCTGCCTGAACTGACGTTCGGCGGAGGAACGATGTACAACTGGGTACCGCGGAACTATGGGCCGGCGGAGATAGTCAGTATGATTCAGAGCTATCTCGTCCGGAAAGGAATCAACCCGATGGAAGCGGTGGTCCTGTCACAGACCACGGATATCCTCAGGGGGGTCGAGTACGAATACAGAATGAAAACAAGGGTTGCCGCCATGACAACCTTCGAGACGAAAGAGGTCTATGACAGGCTGCTGGAGACTTGCAAGGGAAAAGTGAATAGCAAGTTCCAGGAGGAACTCGACAAGGTGCGTGCCAACAAAAAGGCGCATTTCACGATGATCTCCGACAGGATCAAGATGTCGAGCATTTACAGTTACAAGGGATGGGAGGCCCCCTGTGTCATTCTCCTCATCCTGCCGGAACCGGAACACAGCGATGCGCTGGAAAACCGCCCCGAACTGATCTACACCGCCATCACGCGGGCAAGGGACAACCTGTTCATCATTAACATGGACAATTCGACCTATCACAATTTCTTTCAATCGCAGATAACAGATGGAATTCACTAGCATAGAAAAGATGGCGATCATCTTCTTCTTGACCAAGATCATGGAAGCCGACTCGATCATCGATCCCCGCGAGGTGGAGTTCCTCGACGGGATGTACGAGCGTCTGTCGGTGGGGGAGGATGACCTGCCCAGGATGGAGATGATGGACCTCGCCTACAGCAGGGAGGTCATATCCGGGATGTCACCTGACAAACTTGAATTCGCGAAGGAAGCGTTCGAGGGGATGGCCCTGTCAGACGGCCATTACGATCCCAAGGAAAGGAAACTGATCAAGTCGCTATAAGAGTAAGGGCGCCGTCACGGCGGCCCCTTCTACGTTTTTGGGGTGGAGACTATGATCGGCCAGACGTTGGCCCTCGCCCTGTTGATGCTGTCCGAGTGGTCGACGAAAGTCTGCTATATATTTGTTTTTGGTTAGAAATTTGTCTAAATTCGCAAGTGCAACTTTGGATTTTGGAAAAAATCACCATATGGAATACAAGCGGATACTTTCTTTTGAAGATGCGGGAGATGACAGTCTGTTCCTGTGGGGAGCCCGCCAGGTGGGCAAGAGCACCCTGGTGAAGACACTATTCCCCGACGCAATCATTTACGATCTTCTCAAAAGCGATGAGTTCGAACGTCTGGCCCGGCGTCCGGCTCTTTTGCGGGAGGAGCTAGACCGGAAAGCCCCCGGTACAGTCGTCATCGTGGACGAGATCCAGAAAGTGCCGCCACTTCTGGACGAGGTCCACTGGCTGATGGAGAACAGGGGTATCAGGTTCATCCTATGCGGATCGAGCGCCCGGAAGCTGAAGCGGGTCGGGACGAACCTGCTGGGCGGCCGTGCTCTCAAGTACACGCTCCATCCCCTGGTAAGTGCGGAGATTCCGGACTTCGACCTTGTCCGTGCCGTGAACAACGGCATGGTTCCGCGCCACTATCTGATCCAGAATCCGAAGAAGCGGCTCCAGTCCTACATCGGGACCTACCTCAAGGAAGAGATCCAGGACGAGGCCATCGTCAGGCAGCTTTCCTCTTTCAACAGGTTCCTTGAGATCGCCGCGCAGACCGACGGCGAGATTGTCAACTATACAAGCATAGCTTCGGACTGCGGTGTCAGCGCCACGACGGTGAAGGAGTATTTCAATATCCTCCAGCAGACCTTGATCGGATATATGGTGCCCTCTTTCACGAAATCCAGGAAGCGTCGGGCCGTGGTGGCCCCCCGGTTCTATTATTTCGATGTCGGCATCGTCAACTATCTGCTGCACCGTTCGTCCCTCGAACCCGGCTCCACCGATTTCGGGCATGCTTTCGAACATCTGGTCATCCAGGAGATCCAGGCCTACCTGGATTATCATGACTGTGAGGACAGCCTTGCATACTGGCGGACGGACGGCGGGTATGAAGTCGACGCGGTTCTGGGAGATGCGAAAGTCGCAATAGAAATCAAGAGCACGGACGAAGTGCAGTCCAGACACACGAAGGGGCTTAAGGCCTTCATGGAGGATTTCCCCGATACGCGGCCGATCATCGTGTCCCGGGACAGGTCTCCGAGAACCCTGAACGGGATCGAGATCCTTCCCGTCAGGGAATTCCTCAAGATGCTTTGGAACGGAGACATCTATCAATGAGACAAAAAGGAAGGGGGCGCCATCACGGCGGCCCCTTCGGCGTTTTTTGTTGGAAACAATGAGCGGTCAGATGTTGGTCCTCGCCCTGTTGATGTCCCGTGTGTCCACGGTCATGACGAGGTTCCGCTGTCCTCCCGTCTCATAGAGGTAGATTTTCAGTACCTGGTCGTTCGAAAGGGTCATCTTGTCGAAGGAGTACGCGATCCGCGTATACTCTCCTGGCCCAGCCGAAAGCTTCCCGTAACGGTTCCTCGGAAAGACCGTCTTGTCGTATCGGACCGTCCTCTTTCCCCGCCGCTTGCTTTCGATGACGAACGTGGCGTCCGATATCTCGTAACTGATCCCCGAAGAATTCCTGAGGGAGATGGTCATGTAGGTGATGTCGCTGTAGGAGCTGATGTCCTCGCAGAGGACCTGGATGTCGTACTCCCTGCATCCGATATGGTAGAGATGCTGGTGCTGCTTGACGACATCCTGGAGAAGGGGAGCCGAGCCGGTCTTCCAGGTGGAGACGTTCCCTTCCGAGTGCTGACGCCCGCCCGGGTCCTTCCCCGGAATCTGGTGCGATTCCCTGAGCGCCTTCACCTCGGCGATCATCTGCGCCGTTGAGGAGACGTATTCCTTCGGGGCCTGAGCCGCCTGCGCCTTCCTGATGTCGATGACGAGATCCCTCGGGGCAGGGTCGTAAACGACGATGAACGTGTGCATCGTTCCGTTCGACTCCAGGGCGGACACGCTGCAGGACTCGGCGAAAGGCTCCTTCGCCTTCAGGGCGAGCATGTTCTTGTTCTGTTCGATGATCTTCGCGACCACGAACCTGCTGTTCGACAGATCCGCGTAGGTGAGGTCCGTCGAAAAGATGATGTGGGTGGTGTAGGCGGAGGAGATTCGTAGCGTGTCGACCTTCGCCTCCGCCGTCATGGCCGTCATGACGGCCAGCAGGAGTGTAATGATGTTCCTTCTCATAGTCATTTCTTTCTTCATCAATAGTCGAGAATCCACTTCAGGGAATCCGGCTGCTGGTTGACCAGGTCGTGCAGCTGGCGGGACAGGGAGTCCCTGCCCGCGGCGGAGATGTTCTCGTTGAACTGGACCACGAAGTAATCCTTCAGTTCCTCGTCGTTGCCGGAGTCCGAGTCGTCGTTGTCCTCCTCGTCGTCATCGGACGAGGACGGGGTCTGGCTTTTCTTCATCACGACGTTGAAAAGGAGGTAGGGGCTGTCCGAGAGGATGTCCATGCTCAGCCTTACCTGCCTGCATTCGAAGGGGGCCTCTTCGACGGCATACCAGTTCCCGTCCTGCTGGACGTACCGGGTTCCCGATCCGGCGGCGCCATATCCGGACACCCTGATGAAACTCTCGGCTTTCTTGTCCAGGTTGTATTTCCGCACGGCATCCGATACGTTGCGCAGCAGGACGCGCCGGTTCTTGCGGAACCGGTCCGTGTGCTGGCGGAGGGGATAGACCGTCGTGTCGGAGACCGTCCGGTAGGAGGTCTCACCCTTCCGCTGGTCCATCACGCGGGCCTGTCCGATGACGGTCACGCTGTCCCTGACATTGAGGAACATCCGGTCTACGCCACGGGGGAGCGACTTGCAGCGGTATTTGATCCGTGCTGTGAGGTTGTTCATCCAGAACGGGTCCATGTAGACCTTCAGCGTCAGCTCCTCTGTGACCTTCAGGTGATAGGAGCGTTCCTCCGTGCTGTTGCCGACGGCCCGCATCCTGAGGTCGCATTCGCCGACCCCGTTGATCTTCACTCTGAACCCCAGTGGGACGGTTCCCTTGGAGACGCTGACGACCGTGGTGTCGGACGACGTGACCGAGATGGACCGGATGTAAGCGTCGGCGGGCTTGTAGACGGCGACCATCTCAACCTCGCCCCATCCGTAGTCGATGGCGTTGGACCGGTCGAGCGTCCCCGAGTCGACCGTGGAGCCCGAGTAGTCGATCTTGGAGAAACGGACGGAGTCCGTGAGCATCACCAGGTCGTCATACTTGTGCTTCCCGTTGCGGTAGTCCCCGATATCGCGGGGATAGCCGAGTTCGATGTAGGAGATGTCCTTGTCACCGATTCCCAACTCCCCGCCGTAGCCGGTGTCGAAGGGGTTGAAGAACTGGTCGCAGGAGTAGAGGCAGCCTGCACAGACGCCCATCATCAGGACGGTTTCGGTAATTCTTCTCATTTTCTTCTCGATTTGACTAGGTAAAACTGGTATCCGGCGGGCACCTGGACGGCGGTCTCCCCGCCGGAAAGGGTTATGAGGGAGAGCCCGGTGTTGACGACGTCCTGGGCCGCCCGGCCGATACGGGAGGTGAGCCGGGACCGGGCGCCTGACACCGCCGTACCAGCGGCCTGTGAGACGGTCTTGTCCGATATCCCGGGACAGTAGATCCCTTTCGTGCCGTCATTGTCATATGCGTCGTAATCCAGGCTGATAATCTTTCCCCCGAGGTCTATGCTCGAGACGTTCAGGTCCAGCCGCGAGCCGATGCTGCACACGGCCATCAGGTGCGTGTTCTTCGGCACGAGCTGCCCGTCGATGACCATGTCCTCGAGAAGCCTGACGGAGACGCGCTCCCCGCTCTTGAGCTTGCCGGACCGGACGAACATGCACTTGAAAGGATACGCCTCGTCGACGAAGAACTGCTCGGATGCCCCTTCCAGCGAGGACACGCCGGAGCTTGTCACGGAAGTGAACCCTTCCTCGAGCGTCGTCACCGACCCGGACCGTCGGACCATCACCCGGTCGACGTCGATCCTGTCCCGGGGCTCCTCGACGGGCGCAGGGGGCGTCTCCTCCTCTTCCTTCCCGGATGCTCCCTGTTGCGCCCGCATCATCTCCTCCTGCCGTCTCATGACCTCGTCCAGGGCCGCCTGCCGCTCCCTTTGGTACATGGCCCTGCGCTCCGCGGCGTCCTGGCGGGCCGACTGGGGCCTGGTCTCCTCGGTTTTGCGTGCAGGCGGTGCGCTTCCGAACACATCCTCCGCAGTGTAACTCCTTGGGGCCGTCCGCGCCGGGCCCGCCCTCCGCGTCCCGGTCACCGTCCCGGCCGGATCCACGGTCTCCTCCTGCGTTTCCTCCAGCGCCTCTCCCATGTCGTCCCAGTAGTCCTCGATGTTGGAGCGGCCGCTCCTGTATGACTTGATCTTCGAATCCTCCAGGGGCTTCTCCTCGGCGTTCGGGACGTCGACATACACGTTGACATCCTCCGCCTTCTTCCGCTTCCCGGAGGGAGACTGGGCCCAGACGAAGAATACGGCGAGAAGGATGACGGCCGCCACTCCCGCCACCGTAAGCAGGAGCACCCCCTTTTTCTTTCTGTCCATCTCCATGCGTCTATCCATTAAAGATATTGAAACACTTGACCGTGTAGATGACGAATATGGCCAGGCAGAGCACGATGGAAATCCAGAAAACGATGATCTGCAGGATCCGCACACCGCCCTCGTCCTTGAACCATTTACGCAGTCTGTCCGCCATATCCATGTCAGTTCCTCCTTCTGGTTTCGGTCCGTTCGTTCTTGACGACCTGGAACCGTTCGATCATGAACCCGTGCGGGTTGGACTTCGAGCGGCCGACGTCGACGAGGCGGCCCGTGCTGACGAAGTCGTATGCCGAGATGTTGCTCTCGCGTACTACGTACACCTTCGCATAGGTGGTCTCGGGATAGGGATAGGTCCCCATGTCCACCTTCACGGAATCGATGAGGATCTGCTGGGTGACGTTCGCCTGGACCAGCCGGGAGTAGAACCCCTGCTCCTGCAGGTCGTTGAAGTAGGTGTAGGCGCTGCGGTCGGCCATGACGAGCGCCTGTTCCACGCCCCGCTTGATCGCCTCGCTGGAAGGGGATAGGTTGAACATGTGCTCGTGGAAACGCGTGACGTGGTCGATGGCCTCGAGGTCCCGCTGGACCTCCCCGGCGGACACCGTCGCGCTGAACGCGCCGCCCTTGTCGAGGACGTACACGTTGTCCGAGTGGGAGCCGATCCATGTGGCGGCGAAAACCAGGGAGACGACGGCCACGAGGGCCGATCCCGCCACGCAGGCGACGGTGACGGCCTTGGTCTTCCGGAACGAGGACTCGATGGTCTCGAAATGCTTGATGAGGTTTTCCATTTGTGATGATGGTTACATGTCTATTTCCTGAAGATCGCCTTGGCCGCCCCGACGGTCTGCACCGTCTCACGGATGCCGCCGAGGGAGGAGCTGTGGGCGTCGTTCGCGCCGGTGGACTCGATGATGTAGGCGGATATCTTCGGCACGGCGGCGACGTTGAGGATGGCGACGATGCTCATGGCGACGATGACCCACTGCTGGCCGAGCTGGTAGGCCTGCCCGAAGGCCTCCATCAGGTTGTTGACCAGGTATACGTTTATGTACATGACGAGCTGTCCGACGGGGATCCAGAAAGCCACCTGGACGTAGCGTGCCACCCACGAGGCGATCGAATGCGAGAAAGACGGGATGATCGCCAGCGCGAAGGCGAACGGGCCGAGCAGGGTGAGGATGGTCAGGTACACGTAACAGTACACCTGCTGGCCGAATACGAACAGGGTCATGACGAACATCAGGATGGAGTTGATCACCAGGCCGATGCTGACGGCCGAGAGCTTCTTCGCCTCGACGGCCAGTCCGAGCGCGGCTACGGTGACCTTCTTCCACATGTTCTGGAACTTGACCTTCTGCCTCTGGAGCCACTGGACGACCTTCCCGCCCTCCGACTGTGCGTCGGAGGCGTCCGCGAGTTCCTGCTCGTCCAGCGCCGCGTCGACCTGCGCCTGTACGGACGCCCAGCTCCGGTCGATCTCCTGCTTAGCGAAGTCGCGGAGTTGCGCATAATAGTCGGCGGTGCTGACGGACACGCGGGCGGTCATGCTTCGGGTGAAGATGTTGCAGAGACGATGGATGGGGGAGGCCACGAACGTGTTGAAGTTCATGATGAGCATCAGCAGCGCAACCGGCCTGATCACGGACCACAGTGTGATTCCCTGCCCCTGCATGTAGTCGTTCGCGATCTTGAGCAGCACCACGGCCGCGATGAGCGCCCCGCCGGCGACGGCGATCCCGGTGATGCCGCCGAGCTGGTCCGCGACGATACCGGCACGCAGCGACTCCAGTTGCCCCAGGATCCCCGAACCGGGGTTCTGGCCGATTCCGATGAGCGGTATGACGGCTGGCTGCATAGGCTAGAATCCGAACACCTTGGTAAGTATCGTGAGGACGGCGACCCCTCCGAACATCGCCACCCCGATCCTCAGGAAGACGACCTCGCTTCCGGGCTCGCCCCTGAGGAATTTCGCGAGGGCGACGATGAGGAACAGGGCGCAGAGGATGGCCAGCGCCACGGTGACGGCGCCGAAGGCGTTCCTCGACCCTTCCACGAACTCGGAGCCGTGCTCTCCCATCGCTTCCTCGAACGACAGGTTCCCCCGGTCCTGGAGGGCCGGTAGCGAAGCAGCCGTCGCGGCTCCCCCGTGCTCCGCCCCGATGCCGTCGAGACCGTATCCCTCGTCCCGGCCGAGAAGGAGGTTCTGCGCTTCCACGACAGCCTCGACCTCGTCGAGCTGGTTCATCTCGTCGTCTATCTCGTCCCGCGCCTGCCGGGCGGTCGTCGCGATGCGGTCAGAGGCTTCATCCAACAGGTGGATCTTCTCGTTGCGGTCGATGTCGTCCCGCTGCATGATGACCTTCGCCTGGTTGACCATGCTGCCGATGAGCTCGTACTGCCGCAGGAGCTGCCTCTGGAGCGCATTGATGTACTGGGGATTGAAGCGCCCGTCGGCCGCCATGTTCTTCAGCCGGGTGGCGTACATCTGGGAGACTCTGGCTGAGGCCTCCAGCTGACGTCCCATCCTCTGGAACGACTCCAGGTCCTTCATGACGTCCTGGAACGACTCGTACCAGGAACCCTCGCCGAAGTTGTTGTTGAACCAGGTCTTCATCTTGTTGAACTCGTCCCACTGGTCACCGATCCAGTCGAACTCCTCCATCGTCTCGAAGAGCTGGTTGATGGCGTCGATGGCGCTTGCGGCGGTCTGTACGGGGTCGAAGACGGCGAACTGGGCCCGGAGCCGGCCGGCCGGAACCAGGACGAGGAACAGGGAAAGAGCGAGGGATACTATCTTGGCGGAAGGTTTCATGGTGATGGGGGAGTTGTAGCCGGTCATCTGCCGGCTGATGTGACGGCGTCGATGGCGTCCCGTATGCTGCCGAGACGCCTCGCCAGCTCGTACAGGGGTTTCTTCTTAACCTTGTCCGACTCGAAGGCGAGCGCCTCCTCGGTGGACACCTCCGTGGCGTAGACGCCGCTCCGGTCGTTCCACCGGATGAAGACCTCGCGATAACGGTAGGCGGGATTGAGGGAACGGTTCATCGACAGGATCAGGTCCCTGTCCGTCGATGGAAGTCCGAAAAGCGTGGCAATGGCATCCGCGTCCTCGGCGGTGCCGTTCTTCTCCAGGATGAACTTCACGTCGGAGTTCTTCAGGATGGCGTCGCTGATGACCTCCGAGGACATGATGTCCGAGATCTGCTGCGTGACGACCATGGCGGAGGTCTGGAACTTCCGGGCCGTCTTCCAGAGTCCCCTCAGGTACGGAGCCATCGTCTCGTTGGCGATGGCCTTCCAGGCCTCCTCGATGACCATAAGCTTGAAGGCGTCGGAAGAGCGCATCTTCGTGTCGAAGGCGTGCAGGATACAGAGGATGCACAGGCTGTAGAAGACCTTGTCGGAGACCTGGCTGAGGCGGTCGACCTCGAACACGGTGAACCGGCTCTCGAACAGGTCCTTCGGCTCCGGGTCGTTCAGCAGGAAGGAGAAGGTTCCCGTCGATGAGTACGGGTCGATAGCCCGCAGGAAGCGGTGAACGTCGAAGTCGGCGGGAGTCACGGGGCTGTCGCCGACGATGTAGGGATTCTTGGGCATACTCGTCACAGCTCCCCGGTTGTTCTTTTTCGGAACGATGCGGGGCGCGATCTCCTTGGAGACGAAGTTGAAGAAGTCGTTGAAGATGATGGGCGTCTCCTCGACCCAGCGGAGGGCCCACGCGACGAAGTCCGCGACGATCTTAGTCAGGACCGACATCGCGTCCGTGGTCCATCCCCGCTCGGGCGCCCACGCCGTTGTGAGGAAGGAGATGAAGAAAGTGACACCAGCATCATCCTGACGCAGATGACCGCTTTCGTCCAGCCAACTCCGGATGTGTGTGAACGGACTGAAACTGAACGGATGTTCCGGATCCCAGGAATGGTACATCCCGTCCTTTCCGCCGGAAACCTCCCGAATGATTTCGCAGAGGCCCTCGTAGGAATCGCCGACGTCGATGAGGAACACATGTTCCCCGGCATCGTAGCAGTTCCTTAGGTACGAGTTCATAAAGAACGACTTGCCGGAGCCCGAAGGTCCGAGAAGGAAAGCATTATAGTTGTCGATATGCCCCCGGTCGCGGGCCAGGCGCTGTACGTCGATGTCAATGGGAACGTTCCGGAGCCGGTCACAGATGCGGAATAGCCCGCCATTCATCGGACGCTCGAAGGTTTCGTTGAGCCCAAGACATAGCATACTCCGCAGCTCGTGACGCATCAGGTTGTCAGCCCCGATCTCGCACGCTCCGCCGGGGACCCCTGCGAGGAAGAGCGACGGGACATCACTCTTCGACTGGACAGCCACCACTCCCATCGACGAGAGCGCTGCGCTGACCTTTCCCTTCAGTTCCAGTTCACTTTCCTCCGGTCCCCAGGCTAGGATATTCAAGTGCGAATAGACGGACACGAGCGAGTCTCGGTGAACCTCGTCTATGTACGATAGGATCTCATCTGCTGCGACTCGGTTCTCGGCCGATGATGACATCGACGTCATCTTCCGCCGCTTGCGGTCCAGCTCCGTGAGGAACTGCCCCTGGGCCGGGATGAGGATATACTGGTTGACCGTATGCTCGCAGTCGAGTCGCAGCCCGATGGGGGAGGACCGGGAGAGGAAAAGCTCGCTCGACGGCCCGCTGAGCTCATCGACGCGGCAGACATTCTCCAACTCCCCGGGCAGGTCTCCAGACTCGGAGACCTTGAACCCGAAGAGCACCTTCTGTCCGATCCTCATCCGCTCTCCGCCGTCCAGGACGATGTCGGTCATCAGCGGCGATCCGCTGCCGAGCATCGTGTACCGCTGGAGCAGTCCGGCTTCTCCGTCGCTCCCGAGAAGGTCCCCGTCGCTGAGGCGGCGGGCTGAAAGACGTCCACCGCCCGTCAGGATGGTGATGAATTCGCCCGCTTTCGCGTCGAATCGTTCCAAGTCATCCCCATGGGGCAGGGAGGCGCTGAATCGGATCCCGAAACCGGCGGTTTGCGAATGCGGCTTGATAGCGGCAGCCTTCGAGGTCATTGTCAGGAACAGGAACTGCCGATGGGTAAGGAACCGTCTCCCGGCAAAGTGCGATTCATACGCATCGTGCAGGAATCGGCCGTCATAGGTGGGCACGAACCGATCATACAGGAACCAGTCCTGACGGTGCACCATCGTCCAGGGCGGGAGGATGCGGATGGCGGAATGGAATGCGACGAGGATGTCGTCGTATCCTGATTCCGTCAAGGAGTATGCGACAGGGAGTTCCAACTCCCAGCCGATGGTAATGTCGCCCCGCTTGGAGATGATGAACCCGTCCTTGATGCTCTGGACGGGGAAGACCGTGTCAAGGTCCATTTTCCTGTAGGCTGTTTCCATGTGTAAGTCAAATCTTGTCGTTAAGAAGTTCCCGGAACGGCTGGGGCCGCAGCCGGTAGAAACGAGGATATTTCCGCGCTTCCAACCGGATCGAGAACTCGCGGTCGCTTGATTTGTCCTGCAAGAGCATGATGAGGACATATGCGCCCGCTGCACCTAGAATGAACAGGACGAACCCGAAGACCCCCGCCGTAGCAGCACCGATGACAACGGACATCATCAGGACCGCTCCTGCGGCAATCAGGTACCAGGTGATGAACCGGCCCTTGATGCCGAAGAAAACCTGCGGCCTGTCAAGCGCCCTGTAGACCTTGCATTTCATCCTTTGGTCAGAGCATGGTGTAATTGATGACCTGAAGGATGATGACGGCGACGAGCAGTCCGCCGCCGACTTTCATCAGCGCGTCGTTCGAGGTCGGGTCGCCCTTGAAGTACTTGTACAGGTTCACTGCCAGCATGAATACGCCGATGAGCGCCATGATAACGGAGACCACGTTGATGACGAGGCCTGACAGACCCTTTAACGTACTTTCAGCTCCTGTGAGGATGCCTTCCGCGCTGACATGCGTCCCGGAACCCTGGGCGTGGGTGCTGATGCCCGTGAGGACTGCCGAAAAGACCGCTCCGGTCTTTCTGAGGATGTTTTTTGATTTCATGTGCATTATGATATATGGTTGTTTTCCTTTAGTCAGATGTCATATCCTGCGGGGCACCGCCATCAAAATCTACGATAGTGACCGGCTCGAAGAGTTCCTGGTCTTCCTTCTTTCCAAGGGGGAAAGGATCAAAGGCAATCTCATATCCCATGGACCTGAGCCTGTTGACGATCTCCTGCTTCTCTTCAGGGGAACGTCTCGGATCCTTCAACCGGTCCAGGTCAGTCTCTTCCCGGACCTCGGCTACTTGCAGCATCACCTCCATCGGCATCCGGTCTCCCTGTGGAATCGACATCCGAAGTCTTCCTGGACCTGCGGGTGTGACCCTCACCATTGATTCCGGCGAAATCAGATCCGGGTGTGGCGAGATTTCTCCTCGGTTTTTTCCGGGCAGGATGAAGGCGATCCCGACCGCGGCCAGGCCTACTGCCAGGACCATCAGTATGAGGAAGACGATTTTCATCGGCGTTTGCTATTATGCCTTACGGCTTACTTTATTTAATGTGCTTTAGCTTGTTATTACCGCAAATATATCACTTTATTTGATAATTACGACAAATAATATTAAATTTCGACCAATAAAATAAGCAATACAATATAAAATATCTTTGATGAAGATGAATGCGAGTATTCCCCATCCCTCGCAAAAGACTTCGGAAAAAGCTCCATGTGTTCCCTTTTTCCGCGGCTGCTTTTGCCGTTCCCTTGTGCTTTTCCTGTTGCGTCGAAATCCATCGGGATTGCAGCCACACGATGTGGCGCATCCCTCGGATTCTTCCGCGAAGTTAAAAGCACACGCACATGAGTATGATTTATTTGTTAAGAACTGTGATGGACGGTGGCAGGAGCCGCCTTCGTCCGATGCCGTACCAGGCCGACCCGTCGGGGAAGGACATTATCCCCGACCTGAATGTCCAGGCAAATACCGCGATCCGTTCCGCCTACCCGGTTGGGACGGTCTTCGCATCCGAGACCCTCGAACTGCGTACGAGGAGCCTGACCCCTTTCTACTCCGCCGGGGACATCTTTCCGGTCAGTGTTGACGCAGTGGATCTTGTGGACGCGAACCACGCTCCGACGGCCGATATGGTCGACGCCTACAACGACTATATGGCCAACCATCGGGTTAATGATCCGGAGACGCCCTCGACGGGAGTCTTCAGCGAGGATGCTGTCGCTGCGAAACCGATGACCCTTCTGGACCAGATCCGGAAGAACCCGAGCTTCGCTGCACCGACCATCGCCAAGGACGGATTCTGGGTGGGGGAGGACAACTGGTACCTGCTGCTCGTGAACCTCCTCCAACAGGAAAACACACTCTTCACGGGTCCCTCAGGGACTGGAAAAACGGAGCTGGTGATGACGGCCTGCCGGAAGCTCGGCCTTCCGTGTCATGTGTACGACATGGGCTCGATGTACGACCCGATTTCCGAGATGCTAGGCGTGCACCGCATCGCCCCGGACGGATCATCCGTTTTCGACTATGCCTCCTTCACCCAGGATATCCAGGAGGAGGGAGTGATCCTTCTCGACGAGCTTTCGAGAGCGACACCTGCGGTGAACAACATCCTGCTTCCGTGCCTGGACAGCCGTAGGGCGCTTCCCGTGGAGATGGCGGGGACGAAGGACCGTCGTTCGATTCCCGTCCATCCGAAATGCCGCTTTGTCGCGACAGCGAACATCGGGGCGGAATACACCGGTACCAATATGATGGACCGGGCTCTGATGGACCGCTTCTTCCCGGTGGAGCTGACTTACATGCCTGCGGACAACGAGGCGGCCGTGCTGATCAAGCGCTACGGCATCTCCATGTCTGACGCCCTGAACATCGTCAGGACGGCAGCTACCGTTCGCTCCAACTACGCGAAGGAGGAACTGGGGACGACGCTCTCCACGCGAGAGACGCTCAGAGCTGCGAGGATGGTTGCGGCCGGATACGCACCGGTGACGGCGATGGAACTGACATTCCTGCCCCTGTTCGAAGGGACGAAGGCCGAGGGCGAGCGGAGCATTGTCTGGAATGCGGTCCTGGCCAATTAGCAGTGAATTAACGATTTATCGAATATGAAAACTGATATTTCAAACATGACTCCTCAAGAGAAGTTCAACCTTCTCACGAAGGACTTCCTTGAGCGGGACGGAGACCATTTCGTCCGGATCCGGAAGGAGGGACGCCTCGGCTGGGAGGACACGCTCCCGGAGGATTCCGCCTATTCGGCGGCCATCGTGAATCCGAAGAGCGACGAGGAACTGGTAAAGAACGCCTACCGGCTCGCCTGTCAGATGATCGTCGCGATGGATGCACCTTTCAAGGTGAATGTCTGTATTGATGCGACCCGTTCCTGCACGGACTCGCACAGTTTGTTCGTGGCAAGCAAGGTGCTGGACGACGAGGCTCTCCCGGTCGGGAAGCGGCTCGACGTATTCCTGGGTCTGGCCATCCACGAGGGCAGCCACCTGCTGTACACGGACTTCTCGACATTGCCCGATTCGGATAATCCGGTTGTCCATCATCTTCAGAACATCCTGGAGGACGAGCGGATAGAAAGGGAGCTGGGGGAGCGGAAACCCGGTCTGGCCAATTTCCTCAAGTCTACCAAACAGTACCACTTCGGACGATACGAGGAGACGATGGAAGGAAAGGACGAAGCAGTGAGGCTCGGCGCCTTCGCGCGGCTGTACAATGCCATCCTGAGCATCGTGCGTTATCCTTCGTCCCTGGATCCGGACGATGCCGTTTATTTCGCGGATGAGCTCATCGAAATCCGTGATCTGTTGGTTCCGTATCCGGAAACCACGGATGGATGTCTTGTGAAGGCACGCGAGATTTACGAAATCATGAAGCGGAGGCTCGAGCAGGAACAGGAAGAACAGAGTCAGGAACAGCAGC